>Ga0247841_10005124_pt1 | contig 21637 bp, 22 predicted proteins | sample LaCruzMarch2015__2_FD_192410 | JGI IMG/M metagenome (GOLD analysis project Ga0247841, IMG submission 192410) | Freshwater microbial communities from meromictic Lake La Cruz, Castile-La Mancha, Spain - LaCruzMarch2015_18m | ecosystem: Environmental > Aquatic > Freshwater > Lake | place: Spain... | reverse complement strand
AAATCGGTATCGGTTTCTATTTCTATTTCTATTCTTATTATTGTTGTAATATCGTTCATTGTTTTAGTTGTAAAAATGAAAGAAATGAAAATGAAGGAGGAAAAATGAAAAAAGTGATGATTTTTGTTCAGGTAATTGAACTTATTCTCTTAACTTCATTTACCGCAAATGTAATCAAAGATCCACACATTGATCTAACAGTAAAATCAATGTATTGGCCAGCAATAATCGTCTTTTGTACGATTATGTACAACCGGATTCTGATAGTGAAATCAGAAATAAAAGCTATGTTGTAAAAGAGCACATTTAGGGTGGAGGATTCACAAATTATCAATTTCATATTGAATAATATCCTCCTCCCCAGCACCACGAACTATACTTATAGCCAAAAATAAACCAGTCACCCTCCCCCCAACCCTCATCCTCTTGTTCTTTACGACTGTTTTTATTTTTTTACAACAAATCCTTGATTTATTTCCCTAATTTGTTAGAATATCTTTGTACCGACGAAAGGGTTTACCCTTCATGACGCTAACGCCCTTAAAAGCCAAAGCGTGAGGCGTTTGTACAAAATTAAGCCTTCTTTTGAGGGCTTTTTTTGTATTTTGGTCTATCTTTTCTATCCATTACCGATAAAAATATTTTCTTTTTATCTTTTGATTCAACCAAAATTACTCTAACTTTTCTCCACTCCTTTTTACCTTTTTCTGTTACCATCGACATCGCTTCCAAAACATAAAATACTGACTTGTCTCGTTTGATTATATTTTGTACCGTTGTTGATTTTTCAATTATGTCTTTTGCGCAGGTCAGTAATTTTAATCTTCGATAAACATCATTCCAGGTTCTTTTTTTAGCCCCGGATTGACCGGTCAAATGGTTCCAACCCAACAAAGAAATAATCACATATTCTTTTAATGCTGGACAATAACATCTCTTTTTACGCCATTGATTATAAAAATTGAATGATTTCTTTTTGAAATTATTCATAATTAAGAATATCACAATTGGTTTATATCTTTTTTCTTAAGAAGGTGGGGACAAAAAATTGACAATGTTAATACTAGGATCTATACTCGCGGCACATGTCAATTGAAGTAAGAAAAGATAAAAATTTGGAAATTGTGATAGAACCGAAAGAGGTGGAAGAGTTGCGGGCTAAAATTTTTATTCCTTTTGAAGTTGGAAAAGTAAAAGAAGCAACATTGAAACAACTTGATAGTGTTGTTGAATTGAAGTATTTTGATGAGGGTGATATATGGTCAGTTAGTGTTCATAAACCTGAAGTTGAATATGACAGAGATACAAATACTTTTTCAAAAAAGGATACGATTATAAATTTTGGTTTGCGAAAAAATGAATTAGGGAAAATTGAGGCCTTTGCTAGTGAAGAGATTAAATCAATTGGTGATAAATTAGATGAATATTTCAAACCATTAAAATCTTATTCTGTCGCAAAATATTCGACAAAAATGGGTGCTGTTGGTGTGGAAAAATCGAATATCTCGGCTGTAAAAGAAACATCGGCGGCGGAAATGATGGGTTATTTATTTGGGGGAGAAGTTTTGGCTGAGGAAATGCAAAAAGATAAAGATCAAGATGATTTTCAACAAAGCATGTTAGAAGAGAAAGCAGAATTGGTTAAAGTGGTAAATGAATTTCGCAAAAAAGTGGGTATTTTGAATCCAAAAGTTCATATAGAAAGAGCTTCTATTTATTTAAAAAGTGGGGATTTTATTGATTATAGAGGTGGAGATTATTTCAATCCAGATTATTGGTGTTTTTCAGTGCATCAATGGAGTAATAATGGTCCAATGGTAGCTTTTGGCTATAAATTGGTTAAATATCCTGACAAATATTCTTGTAGTGGAGGTAGACGCGAGTATATAGAACCTGATATGTCGATATTAACGGTTAATCGTAATGCAGATGGATCTTTTAAAGATTGGAATACAGAAGAAGGAATACTAGTAAAACCAAAAATTGATAAACAGTTGGATGAGATGTTTAATTGTGTAGAAATCTAGAAGAATTTTTATTTGTTTTTTCTCAAAAAGGCGGGGATGTCAAACTCGTCACTGATGTCGATACCTTGGGGGATTTCTTGATCACCGAGATATTTATTGATAGTTGTCTGATCAACCTGATCGGTGTTTTCATTATTAGTAGTAATCAATTGTGGTTGGGCTTGGGGTGTCGGTTGTGGTTTTTTATACGATTGATAGATTCGGGCGGCGTTGGGATCGAAGCCGGTAGCGATAACGGTAATTTTTATTTTATCTTTAATTGTTTTGTCGATAGTTGCGCCAAAAATGATATTGGCATCGGGTGAAGTTTTGGCAGTAATGGTTTTGGCGGCTTCTTCAATTTCGGCCATAGTGAGGTCGGGTCCGCCGGTAATATTAATTAAGACACCTCTGGCGCCATCAATACTAACTTCAACGAGGGGTGAACTGATAGCAGCTTCGACGGCTTTCATGGCTCGATTGTCTCCGTCTGCCTCCCCTACTCCCATTAGAGCCGAGCCGGCATTACTCATAACGGATTTAATATCAGCAAAATCCAAATTAATTAAACCGGGGACAGTAATTAAATCGGCAATGGCACGAGTACCTTTAGTTAGAACGGAATCGGCAACTTTGAAAGCTTCGAGAAGAGTCGCTTTGTCGTTAACGACATCCATAACTTTTTGATTTGGAATAACGATCAAGGTGTCAACGTTATCTTTTAATAGAGAAATGCCCTCTTCGGCATTGGTCATGCGACGAGTGCCTTCAAATAAAAATGGTTTCGTGACAACGGCTATGGTGAGGATGCCTAATTCTTTTTTGGCAATACGGGCGATGACAGGAGCAGCACCGGTACAAGTTCCACCCCCCATACCACCGGTAATAAAGAGCATATCTGTGCTTTCGAGCATTTCTTTTATTCGTTCTTCCGATTCTTGGGCAGCTTCCTGGCCAATTTGTGGGTTGCCGCCGGCACCGAGACCTTTGGTAAGTTTTTCACCGATTTGTAATTTTATTTGAGCCTTAGAATTTAATAAGGCCTGCGAGTCGGTATTAACAGCGACGAAATCAACACCTTGGATGTCGTCATCTTCAATCATGGAATTGATAGCGTTGTTGCCGCCACCACCGACCCCCATAACTTTTATTTTGGCAAATTGACCAGCGAGAGTTTTTATTAAAGGCATAAAATTATGGTAGTAAAGGCTTAAAAATGTTTTTTACTTTTCCAAATAAGCCGCTGAAAGATAGACCTGATTTTTTAATCGAGGGGAAATTAAATTTTCGATTATCTTCGAGAAAATATAACAAGAGACCAATAGAACTGGTGTAAGCAGGATTTAAAATTTCGTCGACGATGCCACCTATCTGTGGTGGTTGGGAAATTCTAACAGGAAGGCCGATAATTTTGCTACAAATTTCTTTGGCGTTAATTGTTAGAGCGCCACCACCGGTTAAAACAATACCGGCCGGAATAAGATTATAGTAGCCACTACTATGGATTTGATTGAGGATGACGGAGAAAATTTCTTCAAGTCGTGGTTTGATAATACCGTTGATAGTGGTTTGAAGTGAAAGTTTCTTTTTGTCTTCGTCGATAATGCCAAAATGAGAGAGTTCAATTTCGTCTTCAAATTTTTTATTTTCAGAAATTTTACTTAGTTGAATTTTTATTTTTTCAGCGTTGTCCAAAGAGAATCTTAGACCAATAGCAATATCATTAGTGATATTATTGGCACCGATGGGAATAACAGCCGAAAATGAGGGAGAAGATTCATGAAAAATTGTGATCGTGCTGATACTTCCACCAATATCAACGAGAGCGACGCCTAGTTCTTTTTCGGTATCAGTAAGGGCACTTTTGGCAGCGGCTAAACCGGAATACATAAGATCGTTGATAGCGATGCCGATATCTTCGAGACATTTTTTGGTATTTTTGATGGCTGGAGTTGAGGCGAGAATCAAATGAGCCTCAAGTTCGAGACGAACTCCATTCATGCCAATAGGATCGATAATCCCCTCTTGGCCATCAACCGTATAGACACGTGGAATAACATGTAGGATTTCTTTGCCGGCAGGAAGTGTAATAGCTTTAGCAGCTTCAATAACACGGGTAATATCGTCATGACTGATTTCGCCGGCAGTGGAACTGATGGCAACAACACCTTTGGAATTTAGCGATTCAATATGTGAGGCAGCAATAGAAACGAAAGCATTGTTTATTTGGAATCCAGCCATTCTTTCGGCTGATTCGACACTTTGGGTGATTGTTGCCGAGGCTTGCTCAAGATTGATAATTTGACCTTTACGGAAACCAACCGCAGGGATTGAAGAAACAGCAATGATATTGAAACGGTCTTCTTGTTCAAAATGTTGTCCAATGATAGTGGTAATTTTAGAAGTGCCGATGTCTATACCGCTAATTATTTTTGAGTGTTGCATAAGAATGGTCCTGGCTTAAATTAATAAGCGAGATTGTTGATCCTTTAATTTTAGCGACTTTTGTGGCTTCTTGCAAAGTGATAAGTTGTTGTTCAGGGTTTTTGAGGGTGGAAAAGATTATATGACAGTTATCAATATCAAAGTCGACTTGATTTATAAATTCTCTATATGTAATGTTGGCAATTTTAAGCTTAGAGGAACTTATGGCTATATCAAATTTATTTTTGAAGTCGTTTTTTGTAGACATCAAAGAAATAGGCGGATGACTACGAAACAAAAAGAAGAATAGAATAAAAAATTTATACCATTTCATGAATTAGGTTTAATAATTTTAAATTAGTCTTAAGATTGTTGGATTTTTTTGAAGGTATAAGTGATATTTTTTTTATTGATTCAAGTAATTTATCGGCACTTAATTCGATTTGGGGAATAATAATTGTTCTATCGGTTAATATTTTTTGGACAAATTGGGCATTGAGTAATTGTTCATTTTGTTGAGAGAAAGGAAGAGGGATAAGAATCGATTTTTTGCTTAAAGCGATTATTTCCTGAGAAGTATTGGCTCCGGAACGACCGATGACAATTTGGGCATTGTTGAGGATAGGGCCAATTTCGGAAGCCGGAACGTAATTATAGACTTTGTAATTGGAATAAGTTTTTTCAAATTGTTTATATTTTTGATAATCGATATTACCTGTTTGATGGATAATATAATATTTTTTTAGGTGAGGTAAGATTTTTTTAATATACGAGTTAATTATTACCGAACCCTGATTACCGGCAGTAACATAAATAATCGGTTTAGTGGAAACTGGAGGTGAGTTATTTAATAATTCACGGCGCAAAAGATTACCAGTGACAATAGATTTTTTGATATTTCTTATAGGAAAAGAAAGGGCAACTTTAGAAACGAAATATGAGTTAATTTTTGTCGCTAAGCTTTGAGTAAAAGTTTGTTCATGGGTGATGGAAGGGATGGAATGAAATCTACTGGCAATAATGATCGGGACTGAAACGTAGCCACCAAAAGAAACGATAATATCAGGTTTTTCCTGTTTTATTATTTTGTTTGCCTGAATTATGCCTTTTAAGATTTGAGGAAGGCCGATAATCGTATTAGAAATAAATTTTCTATCAAATTTACCGCAAGTGATGCTATAAAATTTTATGTTAAGTTCAGGGATGATTCTTGATTCGATAGAAGGTGAATAGCGACCGATATAGGCAATATCCCAATCAGTACTAGAATCTTCTCTTAATTGTCTTATTAATTCTTGTGCGGGAGTGAGATGAGTGCCGGTGATGATTATTTTCCGTCTCATTATTTGAGTATAGCAGGTTGGCTTGTTTTTTTTCGAGATTGCGAACAAGCCCAAGGCACAAAAAGAGCGAAACCAAGGAAGAACCTCCATAGGAAATGAAAGGTAGGGGAATGCCGGTTAAGGGGATGATATTGGCGATGGCACCGACATTGATGAGGGTTTGGAAGGCAAGCCAAGCACCAACGCCGGAAACCAAAAGTGATTCAAAAGTATCGGTTAAATTTTTGGCGATACGAAAAATATGACCGATAAGAAGTAGGTAGCAGTAGAGAATTAAGCTAATACCGATAAATCCGGTTTCTTCGCCGATTATTGCCATGATGGAATCGGTAGATATTTTTGGTAAATATTTATATTTTTGATCTGAATTAGCAAAACCTTTGCCCCAGATGCCACCGGAAGCAAGGGCATACGTGATTTGGTTAGTGTGATAGGATGAGGAAGTTTGAGTGTTGGCATTATTTTGGTTGAGTAGAGTTTTGAGACGGACAAAACGATAGGGAGCAATAAAGGTTAAAATCGCAAAAATTGTAAAAGACAAAAAACTGAAAGTCATGATGGATTTTAAAGAGGCACCGGAGAGATAGTAAATGACAAGACAAATTGCAGAAAGTAAAACGGCAGTACTTAAGTTTGGTTCGAGAATAATGAGAAGAAAAGGAATACCAAGATAAATAAAAACTGTTTTGAGATTTCTGTTTTTTTCTTGAGAGAATAGGAAGGGAAAAAATAAAATGGCGGCTGTTTTGGCAATTTCAGATGGCTGGATACCGCCTAAAGGTCCGAGGTTTAACCACCTTTTTGCACCAAGGGCGCTAGTGCCTATATGAGGGATCAAGACAGCAACCAGAAGGATATTGGAAATAATATAAAATAGAAAGGAAAATTTTTTTATAAAATCAATTTTTATTTTTGAGCTGATTGTAAAAACGACAATTCCCAATATTAGCCAAATAATTTGTTTTTTTAAAAAAAAATATTGATCTCCAAGGGTTAAATTAGCTTCAGTTTGAGTTGAAATGGCAATAAAAAAGATGCCAATAGTTGAGAGAATAAAAATATAGAGGGGCAATAATGATCTATATTTCATGTATTTTTTTGATTATTTGGTTTTTGGCATCGCGGGGTGTAGATTCTTTACCGGTAATTGGGGCGATGACACGTAGAAGTTCACTTTTTATGTCTATGTCGTAATTGATATCTAATAGTTCTAAGAGGTGAAAATAAAAAAGCGAATTAATATTATTTTTTGTTTCCAGAAAGTGATAAAAAGCAAATGAAGCAGTAAGTCGAGGATTACATTCAAGAATATAAATATTTTCGTTATTAATCAAAAAATCCAAACCAAAATAGCCACGATAGTGTAATAAAGAAAGACTTTTACCAAATAAATTTGTTAGTTTTGTTGTTTCAATGATTTGTAATTCGCTTAGATTACTTGGCCAAGTTCGACCGACTGTGTGGAAACCTTGATTTAATTGACAAGCGATTGGGCTTTGTAATAAGCCATATTTTGTGAGGCAACAGTTGTTTGTATAAGTACTACCTTTTAAATAAGGAGAAAATTTTACAATTAAATTGTTTGAAATTTTGTCTTTTAAATTTTCATAATTGTCGGATAAATAGGTAGAATTTCCAGCCCAACCAAAATGAGTTTGAACGACAATTTCTTTTCCCTTAGAATATTTTTCGAAATTTTCTTTATTAAATGAATCGATATGTGATGGGATAACAGGTATTTTTTCTTGTTCACAAAATTGATAAAATTTTACCTTATCTTCGAGAAAACGATTGAGGCGGGCGGAATTTGCGAGATTTATCCAGGCATTTTTTTCACAAATTTTGTCTATTTTTGCAGATGGTTTAAAGGGAAGAATGGCCGGTAAATGGGAATTTTTAGCCGAAGTTTCTTTGATAAATTTGATGGTATCGGGAAGGCTTAAAAGATGGCCACTATTTTTTAGCTCGTTTTCGGGAAGATAAATTTTGTAGAAATATTTTAATTCCGGTAAGTTTATATCTAGATTTGGATCGACGACCAAAAAATAAATATCGTAACCGGAATTGTTGATTAAATTTATATATTTTTTCATCTTTGAGCTCCAGTGAGGATAATAACCGGGAAATTGCCGGCTTGATCTTCGAACTTAAAATAGCCAGCAAGAGCGAGAGCACCTTCGGCTGAGCTAATAATATCATGATCTTTTAAATATTTTTGAGCTTTGATCAAATCCTGATTTTGAATGACGGTACCGTGTCTGATAACTTTGAAAATTTTTGACTTTAAGGGGAGCATTTTGGCACCAAGAGAAGTAGTGTCAGAGTGTGTTTCATGGAGATATAAATTGTCGTAATGGGAGGCCAAAGGGCAGTGAGAGGCGGGTTGAACGATCCAGACTTTGGCAAAATTTGAAGCAATACCCAGGGCAGTCGTACCAGAACCGCTGGGGACAAAGATAGCGCTTGTTTGGGGTAATTGCGCCAGAATCTCTTTGGCGATTTGAGAATAGCCGATCAGGGCAGTTTGGTCGGTTGATTGGCGGAGAAAATAGGCATTATTCTTTTTGGCAAATTTAATGGCATCGGAAATTGGTTTATTGGAAAAAATTGGCTTATCAAGTAAATATAATTTTGATTTGTCGATTTTTTTTGAGACGAAAATAGTCAGTGGAATTTTGTGCTTATGGCAAAAATATTGGGCGGAAATGGCGGCATTGCCGGTGCTGGAGATAACGGCGGATTTGAAGCCTAATTTGATTAGCTTTTCGACTTGAAGTGAGATAGCCCTATCTTTGGCTGAACCGGTAAGATTTTGGTCTTCGCGTTTAAAATAAATTTGGTCTATTTTGATAAGCGGAGTCATTGGTATAATAGTCTAACATGAAAATAATTTGTCCTGACTGTAAAGGGGAAATACCCCAAGAAAATGAAGTATTGATTGGTGATATCTTGGAATGTCCCGAATGTGGTACCGAAGTAGAAATTATTTCGATAGAACCGCTTGAATATCGGGAATTAATCGAAGAGAAATAAACGCCAGACTCCTTCTTTAAAAAAGTTTTGATCATATATTGAGATTTTATTTTTGACCACTCCCCTACTTTTGCGGCTACTTTCTAAATATTCGATTTCGTCATTATTTTTTTTGATAACTATGACGACATGGTGGCCATTTTTTTGACGAATTAGATCTCCGGATTTAATATCTTTAATATCGATTTGGTGACTTAAAGGAGCGGAGCTAAGCATGTTAGCATTGGTTTGGCGGGGATTACAAGGAAGACTTAAGATTTGGCAAACTAAACCGGAACAATCGATGCCGATTCTTCGATTGGGAAATTCTTTTTGGGCTTTTTTGATATCAAGATAAGAACCTTTGCCGACGACGGCAATATTGTCAGATTTGAGATGATGAATATTGGAATAGTATGGAATACCAAGGTATTTAGGTATTAATTTAGTCCAAGCCATAAGCCAAAGATTGCAAGAATAATTCCGGCTAACCATGCCCGCATAACAATTTTTGGTTCTTCCCAGCCGATTTTTTGGAGAGAGAGGTGTATAGGTGCGGCTGGAAATATTTTTTTGTGGAAATATTTTTTGGAAACAATTTGAAGAGCACTACTCATGCCTTCGATAACAAAAGGGAGACCGACGATGATTAAAGGAATAATTTTTCCTAACAATACAGCGATAACAGCGATGGTGGCGCCGAAAGAAAGGGAGCCGACATCGCCGAGCCAAATCCGGGCGGGATAAATGTTGAAGTAAAGAAAGGCAATTAAAGCGCCGATCCAAAGTGCCAGAAACAAAGAAATTGGAGTGTCCAAAGAGGTACTGGAAAGAAACCAAAAAGCAAAAAGAGCGATCATTAATAAGCCACAAGCAAGGCCATCAAGTCCGTCGGTGATGTTAAAGAAATTAGCGAAAGAAACGATAATAGTCATGGAGACTGGGACAAAAAACCAAGATAGTTTGACGGCGCCCAAAAATGGTATATATATAAAATTTATTTTTAGACCAAGATAGATCATGAGGGAGATAAAGAGAGCAATAATAAGTTGAAGAATTAGTTTATGACTCATACGTAAACCAAAAAATCCGGTTTTGGCAAAGCCAAAAAATTTCATGATGTCATCATAAAGACCCAGAATGCCGAAACTGATAAAAGTGAAGAAAATAATAAAGATTTCCAGATCTATCTGGTAATTGGTTGAAATAAAGACTTTGCTAAATTTGAGCAGATTAAAAAGAAAGAAGAATAAAAGAGAAACAGAAAGGATAATTAGGGCGCCGCCACCGACGGGAGTGCCGGATTTTTGTGAATGATATTTATCAAAGACTGGCGTACGTTTATTAAGAAAATCTTTGGTTACTTGAGTTTGACGTTGGAACTTAAGCTTGAAAAGGAGATTTATGAAAGGGACGACGAGGATACTGGTGGTGAAAAAAGAAAAAAGTAATAATCCGAAATATAAGTGAATCATGTTTTAATATATTCTATATTAGCACCTAAATAACACAAACGGTCAGCCAATTTTTCATACCCCCTCTCTATATATTCGACCCCATCAATAACCGATTTACCTGTGGCAGTTAGGGCGGCAATGGTAATTGAGGCACCAGTACGAAGGTCATTGATGGCGAAATTAGAGGGTTGTAATTTAGTGGGACCGTAAATTTTTACGCCATGGAAAAACTCGGGACGATCACTTTTTTCGTTGAATTCGTAATATGAATTTGGATCTTTTATTTTTGGATTAAAATAATTTGCCTTGAGGCCCATCTTTTTGAAATTTTCTATATGGTGAAAACGATAAGGAAAAACCCGTTCGATGATAGTACTACAACCAATGGCCTGGCTAGCAACAACAGTAAAAATTGCCTGCCAATCGGTCATGAACATAGGTTCTGGTCCGGTTTCAATATCGCAAGCTTTTAAAGGTTGACACCAGTTAACGGTAACTTCGTCATTGCCTCTTTCAACCTGAGCGCCCATATTTTCGATGGTCTTGAGAAATGTTTCAATAATTTTTGGATTGATTCTCAAAATATTAACAGTACCCTTAGTGGCCAGCGCAGCACAGGCAAAAGTGATTGCCTCATTTCTGTCGGCGATAACTTGGTGTTTGGTGCCATGAAGAGAAGAAACACCGGTAACACTAATTTGTTTTGGATCAGCCGGATTTCTGATAATTTTTGCTCCCATAGAATTTAGAAGATCAATGAGATCGTCAATTTCCGGTTCTTGGGCACAATTGTCAAAATTTGAAATTCCCGGGGTTAAAACAGAAAGCATGATGATTGATTCGGTGACGGTATGACTTGGTTTATTGAATTTAAAATTAGTACTTTTGAGACCACTGGTTTGAACTTTGACAAGGTCATGACTTTCTTCGATTTTGACATTCATGGTTTTCATGCAGTCAAATAATCTGTCTAAGGGTCGGTCGCCGAGCTTGTCGCCACCGGGAATAGGAAACTGAGCGATACCTTTTCTGGCAAGAAGTGGTGCCAAAAACAAAAATGAGGTTCTCGATTTTTGACCGGTACCAAAAGGGACTGATGTTTTTAAAATTTCCGGAGTACAAATTTCAATCGTATGTTCACCGGTGTGATTAATTTTTGAGCCTAATTGCTCACAGATACTTTCGGTAATTTTAACGTCTGAAATAATAGGAATATTAGTTAATTGAGTTGGCTCATCTGACAAGAGAGTGGCAATAATTTGTTTAAATGAAGCATTTTTGGCACCACGAATTGAAACTTCACCCTTGAGGGGTTTACCGCCTGTAATTAAATATTTTGACATATATTTTCTCCGCCTGATGAAAAACGAACCAATAGGTCGAAAGGTTTTAGTGTTTTTTGGTAATGATTAATTATAGCTGATTTTTGGGGTAAGTAAACTAATTTTGGGCCGATTTCTTTTTGATAATCAGATAAAGTGATTCGTTTTTTCTTGTCCTTATTATAGGAAATTGCAGAAAGAATAACTTCTGAGGCAGAGGAAAGCGAAATACCGAGTTTTTTGATGGAATATTTTAAAAAAGTAGCATGTGGTTCAAACAAAACTTTGATATTGTATTCAGGAAAACGAGAAAGAAGATTCTCGAGGGTGTATTTGATGCGTTCCGGTGATTGAGCAAAATCATCAAAAATTAAAATATTATTTTTGTCGGAAATTAATTCTTGGCGACGATGGATTCCGGGAAAGTCATCTCTGTAAATAATATTTAAGTGACGGCAAAGTAGTCTAACTGCGTCTTCGTTTTTAGATGAATAAAATATTACTGGACATAAGGCAAATTTTGATAATTTTCTGATATTCTCTCCTTTTTTATTGGCGATAAGTAATCCGTCTTTGGGTAATTTTTGAATTAATTTTTTAAATGAATTGAAATTTTCAATTGAGGTTTTATAGGAATCGCGGTGTTCATAAGAGGCTGAGGTTAAAATTAAATATTTAATGGAATAATTCATGAATTTAGCCTGAGTGTCAAGACCATTAATTGATTCGTCGGCTTCCAGGACAGACCAGTCGGACCTTGTCATAGAGAGAGAAGGGAAATCATTTAAGGCAATGCCGCCAAAAAAATAACTTGGATTCAAATCTGATTTGACTAAATTCCAGGCGATTTGTCCAGTAATTGTGGTTTTACCAAAAGTGCCGGCGATCAAGATGGAATTTTGTTGACTAATATTATTGGCTATAAAATTTGTTGCCGAAATATAGGGAACATGGTTGTTGTGGATAAAATTAAATTCTTCTTTGGTATTTTTGAATTTATTATATGATCCACCAACGATACATAAATCAATTTTTTTTGATAAGGGTTTATTTATTTTTATATTTTTTAGCAAATCAGAAGTGGGTTGAAATATTTTTTCTTGATCGGAACCGGTGACAATGTGGCCTTGCTTAATTAATTCGAGAGCCAAGGGAGTGGTCATGGAACCGGCAATTCCTAAAATGTGAATATTCATAGAGTTATCCAGGCGCCGGCATCAAAATATTCAAATCCGGGCATGGTCCGTTTATAGTAACCAGTGTCTTGGGAAAAACGGCCGAGGTAGCAATATTTTAGATTTTTTTCTTGGCTATCGATTATAGTTTGGAGAACTAGGCGAATAGGTAAATTACTATGGTCAAATTTTGGATCATAAAAAACATAGGCGATATGAGAAATTGAGTCTGAAAAATAGCAAACACTGTAGGCAATAATGTTTTTGTTTTCATCGTACCAGATGTACATGTAATTAAAAATATGGTCAGAAAATATTTTTTTTACCGAACTTATGGGAAAATCCCATTTTAAAATTTTAAGCCATTTGTTAATTTGTTTTTGGATATCAATATTATAAGAAATCGGTTTTATTTCAAAAGAAAAATTTTCGGTTTTATTTAAAATGCGACGATTTTCTGAGGATAGATTGAAGGTGGAAAGATTGGCTCGACTTGAAGTATCAAAGTAGAATTTTTTTGAATTATTTCTTTGAGGTAATTGTCCTTTTAAATAATCTTGCTCGATGTTGCTTATGGGAATATTATATTGTGGCATAATTATTGATTTCTAATTCTAAAAGCAGTTCTAAATGCTTCTGCTTCTGACCAAGGGAAACGAGTATTGTTTTGGATAAGATAATTACGCCGACCACGACCGAGAGCAATAATAATGTCGTCGGTGGTAGCGGTTTTGATAGCTTCATTAAAAGCGTCTTGACGGTTAGAGACGATAGTTAATTTTTTATTGTTATTGTCACCAAAAACATCGGCAGCGATTTTTTCGATAGGTTCTTTGACCATATCGTCGGAAGTAAAATAAATTTTGTCGGCAAATTTTGACAAGATCTCACCTATTTTTTTTCTAAGACTATTATCGCGAAGGCTTGAGTAGCCAAAAATAACAATTAGTTTGTTATGAGGAAGTTTATCAAGTGAGGTGAGGATGGCATTGATAGCCAATGGCGTCTGGGCTGAATCCAAAAAAGTTTTGAATTTAAAATTATTAGAAATTTCTTCTCTTTGACCAAGTATTTCCGGAAAATATTGAATATTTTTTATAAAGTCTTCCGGTTTAATATTTAATTTGAGACAAATTTCAAAGGCAGCAATAATGGTGTTGATAAGATAGTAGAAGGGGCTATCGGTGATAAAGTGATAATTTTTGTAATCAAAAGAAAGTTGAGTCGGAGATATTTTGATTTTTTTGGCAAGTTTTTCGGGAGGGGTATTTAAATTAATGTTGACAGTAATGGAGTTTTTGGTTTTGAAAGGATATTCGGAGATTATATATTTTATATTTTGGCGGAGTTGATGGCTAACAAATTTAGTTAAATTATATTTTTTTTGATAAAGGCTGCTATTGATATTAAGATGGCTTAAGATATGTTGAGTCAACTTGGCAACAGTAGTTTTTCCTTCAGGTCCAGTAAGGAAAATAAATTTTGCTTTACGGCTGGGAAAGCCATACAAAAGTTCGGTAAAAAAGGACATTGGTAGTAGAATTATAACAAATTTGAGAGATAAGCCGTTAATTCATACCAAATTGGAGCGGCGGTTTGAGATCCCCAGATGGAAGTTTTTGGATTATTTAAGGTGACGATCATAGTATATTTAGCGTTATCACAGGGAGAAAATCCAACATATGAGGCGATTACGGCGCTGTCGGTATATTTGCCACCAAGAGCAACTTGGGCAGTACCGGATTTGGCACAGACTTCGATATTGTTAGGTTTAAGACGATTAAGAGGCCCAGTTTCGACCGAATATTTAAGGATTTTTTTGATTTCCGAAATAGTTTCGTTTTTGAAGATTTGAACTGGAGCTTGTTTTTTTAATTGGACAACCCCGTTGTCGGTGTCAAAATGATCAACCACTTTTGGTTGGATTAGATAGCCATTATTGGCAATAGTATTAAATGCTTGCAAAAATTGGAGTTGGTTAACGGCGAAACCTTGGCCAAAAGCAGCGGTAGCGAGATCGATATGATACCAATAGGTTTTGGGGTATGGTTTAGATTCACCTTGAAGATCGATACCTGTTTTTTGAGTTAATTTTAATTTTTGAAAATATTCTAAAAATTTGGCCTGACTAATATTTTCCATAATGTTTACCATGCCAATATTGTCTGAATTTTTGATGATATCTTTTAGGTCGGAAGAAGGATGAAATTTTTCATCCCAATTAGTGATGTCAAATTCACCTATTTTGAAGGGAGTAGCGCATCTAGGACAGATATAGTCTGCTTTAATACTATTTGTATCTAGGGCAATGCTGACGATTAAAGGTTTAAAAATTGATCCTGGTTCGAATAGATCACTGATAGCAATATTTTTGCCGGAAGGAGAAGCTTCAAGGCTGCTCATGGAGATAATATTACCAGAGTGAGAATTCATAATGATGACCGAACCGGAATCGGCTTGATATTCTTCAAGACCTTTTTTGAGGGTTTTTTCGACATAATATTGAATATTTTTATGAATTCCAGTGTGGAGGTTGACACCGTTAGTGCTATTAATATTCCAAGTTTTTTGGGTTAAGAGAGTATTGCCAACAGCATCTTTTGGTGACATGATAAACCCGGTTTTGCCAGATAATTGTTTATTATAATAAGCTTCAAGGCCGTTTAAAATTATCTTGGCTAAATCGGCTTCAGGGTAATAACGTGTTTCTATCTTTTCAAAACTGACACCATCAAGATCGATTTGTTTAATTTCTGGATCGGTGAAAAGAGTTGGAAAGACATACCATTTTTGGTTGATGTTGCCAGTAAAAAGATTAATGGCATTTTGGTTGTTTTTGATGAAATCAGGCTTAATAGCATTGATTTGGTTAAAAATATTAATTAAATCTAGTTTTAGATTTGGTTTATAAATGGCGATTTTGTAATTAGTGATATTGGCGACCAAGGGAGAGTCGTCTGTCGCCCTAATTTCACCACGGAGAGGAATTACTTTTTCTGTTTTGTACATCTGAGAAAGACTTTTTTCACGAAGAGAATAGCTCCAAATGACTTGATAAAAGAATAATTTTATAATTACCAGGACAAAAATCATGATTATGGACATAGAGAGGATGGAAAGTCTTTGTTTGTTCATTTTAGAGAGTTAATAATTGGTTGATATGTTTTTGATTGGGCATATTCTTCTAGGGTTTTTAGGGAAGTAATATGGAAGAAATGACTTTTGAGGTTTTGATTGTCCAAGAGTAATTGATTTAAAGTTTTCTTGGAAGTGGCAAGGGTAAGATTTTGGACAACAATAGTATTGCTATAATAAATAGAAAAACAAACCTGAAAGAGGAAAAGAGTAAAGGTTGTTATAAATAAAATTTTTTGAAACACTATACTATTTTATTCTATTTGGAAGCATCTGAGGACACTTGAACGAGACAAGGGGTTAGATTGTATTTCTTCTTGGCTTGGCAAGCTCATAGTGTTTTTTAGGTGATGTTCTCTAATAAATTGCTTAACGATTCGGTCTTCACCAGAATGAAAGGAAATGACGCAGACCGTTCCCGATGGTTTTACTAGATTCAGGGTTTGATTGAGAGCTGATTTAAGGTTTTCAAATTCATTATTGACGACGATACGTAAGGCCATAAAAATTTTTGTGGCTGGATCGATAGAAGTTCTAATGTGTTTTTCTTTGTAAAATGAGCGAATAATGTCGGCTAATCGAGTGGCGGTTTTGATGGGATGATGTTTGCGACTACTGATAATTCTGATAGCCAGGGGTTTACTTAACTTTTCTTGAGAAATTTTGCTAAAAATATCAAAAAGTTGTTCATAAGAATAAGTATTGATGATTTCTTCAGCGGTCAGTTCTTGGTTAGTGGGATCTAATCTCATGTCGAGAGAATTTTCATCGTTAAAAGAAAATCCCCTATTATCGGCTTTTTGTTGATTTACGGAAAGTCCCAGATCAAATAAAATACCATCGACTTTGTCGGTTAAATGTTTGGATAAATTAACAAAATTGTCATTAATAATTGTTAGCCTTGGATCTTGAATTCTATTTTTGACAATTTCTATATTATTTTTGTCAGCTTCAAAGGCAATGATTTTGGCGCCTAGTTCAAGTAATTTTTTTGTGTGACCGCCGTTACCTAAAGTACAATCAACGAAGGTCTTGGTCGAATCCGGTTTTAGTGTTTTGATAACTTCATCGATTAAGACTGGAAGGTGATAGTCCATTTTTTGGTTTTTGTGTCTTTTTTAAGAGTGAAAGTTTTTTCGATAAGAGCGGATTGTCCGTCTTTGGTGATCAAGGTTAGGTTTAAAGTACCACCGGTGATACCTTCATCATATTTGTATTTACATCCGCTAGTGCAACTTTCGGTCCCCAAAAGTAAATCTCTTGAGAGGCTAGTGCCTTCAATTTTTAGAGTATCGCCTAGTCCTTTTTCGATTTCCATGCCTTCTTCGGAAGCGTTGTAGAGCAATTCGTATTCGATGCTAGCGATAAAATTAGGAATTTTATCAATTTTTAGATAAAGCATATGACCGTCTTCACGGGAAGTTAATTTAACGTCTGGTTTGTCGGCTTCTTGTAATTCAAAGGTGCGAATAGGAGCAGGAGTAGCCTTTTTGGTGGTGGTAGTTTTTTTAGTACAACCAAAAAGTAAAATAGAACAGAAAATTATTGGTAATATTTTTTTCATATTACTTATTTAACTCCAAAGATAGCCAATTGTCAACTTCATCGATTTTGAGGCGGATTTGCTTCATAGTATCACGATCACGAATACTAACGGTTTGATCTTCGAGAGTTTGATAATCAACAACGAGACACCATGGGGTGCCAATTTCGTCCTGACGACGATATTTTTTGCCGATATTGCTGGAATCATCGTAATCAATTGAATATTTTGAATAAAGTTTACTATAAATTTGTTCGGCTTTATCGGTTAATTCCGGTTTATTTGAAGCCAGTGGAATAATACACATTTTGTAAGCAGCCAATTTTGGATTGATTTTTAGAACAGTTCGAGTATCGCCGCCTTCTAATTTTTCTTCGTTAAAAGCGTCAAGTAATAAAAAGAAGAAACTGCGGTCGACACCGCCGGAACTTTCGATAATATACGGGAAATATTTTTCGTTACTTACAGGATCTAAATATTTTAAATCTTGATGACTATACTCGGAATGTTGTTTTAAATCATAATCGGTACGATCATGAATTCCTTCCATTTCGGCCCAACCCCAAGGGGCATTATATTCGATATCATAGGCATCTTTTGCATAAAAGACTAACTCATCTTTTTCGTGTTGGCGAAGGCGTAATTTATCAGAATCGTTAAAGAATTTTTTGTAAAAATTCATGCGATTTTCTTTCCAATAGTTAAACCATTGATCTTCTTCTTTGGGATGGACAAAAAATTGGATATCCCATTGTTCGAATTCGCGGGTGCGGTACAAAAAGTTTTTTGGTGTAATTTCGTTACGAAAGGCTTTTCCAATTTGAGCGATACCAAAGGGAATTTTGACCCTAACCGAATCGACAATATTTTTGAAATCAAGATAAATATCTTGGCAGGCCTCCCCTCTCAGATAGGCTTTGAGAGTTTCATCTTTTTTGACACCGACTTGAGTTTCAAACATGATATTAAATTTTTTGCCATCTTCAGTATCAGCAAAATTTTTGATGTGACCGGAGGCTTCCCAGACTTTTGGATGAGTAATAATTGAACCATCAATGCCTTGAACATCGCGCCTTTGGGTGACATTTTCTTTCCACCAAATATTTTTCCAGTTTTGTTTCATCAAAACACCGATGGGGCCATAATCATAAAAACCTTGAATTCCGCCATAGATTTCGGAGTTTTGAAAGATAATACCTCTGCGTTTACAGAGAGAAACGATTTTGCTGACTTTTTCGTCTTGATTGTCCATAAGTGTATTATAACTGAAATCTGGCACAAAAATTAATTAAAAACCCATTTCGCGTACGACAACCTCTTGTTGTTTTCTTGCAAATAAATTGCCCAAAGTTGACTTATGAACTCTTTTTTTGATGTCTTCGAGATAAGCTTCTATGTCAGTTACTCTTGGTGGTGTCATCATGTAGTTACGGAGTTCTTGGATGTCTTTGGGAGAAATCTGATTTTTAAGAATACATAAACAAGATCCGCCATAACCAAGATTGGCATTTTTTTTCTTGGGTTTAGCAAATTTTACCAATTCCTCCGGCGATAGATCTTTGTTGTAAATGTAATAATAAGAACCAGAATATTCATCAGCCTTGTCGGTCCTTTTTAAAACATAAAAAAGATTGTTTTCTGAGTTAAGATGGGTTGTATATGTTTTTGTGAAACAATAAAGTTCATTATCATCATTTTTATTATTTTTATTATTTAATACAATACCATCAATATCTGATTTACCAAAGATATCGGTGAAACTACCTTTTAATCGTTCTCTCCCGATGACTAAATAACCGGAAAAATCGAATCTGTGATCGTTGCTAATTTTGGGAACAAAATAGCCATTTATTTCCCGATAAACTCCGATTATTTCTCGATCGATTTGAGCTTGTTTGTTTTCTGCGCTTGCTTGTATCATGTTGTATTTTAACACACGCTAAATGTATAGAAATCAAAAAATAACAGGTTTTATTTTTTATTATTATAGAGACGCGATATATCGCGTCTCTACATGGAAATCTCAAGCATTATATTATTAATCATGAATAACGATTGTTTCCAGATAATATAAATAATTATCGGAACAATAAAATATTATTTTAATTCACAAAACAATGTGATAGCCATGTAGAGACGCGCAATTGCGCGTCTCTACATAAAATAATGGGATTGATTGTGTTTAGTTTGAGAATTTACAGTATGGGCGAGGTTCCCTCGCCCTGAGTTAGAGATCAAAAAATAACAGTCAAAAGAGAAACGGAGTGGGAAAGCCTTGAGGAGCCACCTACCCCGAGAATCTCTCTTTTGACTGTTAATACTTATATTATATACTATGGGATGTGATTTGTCAAGGGGTTAGGCGAATAGTTGATTTGATTTGATCGGTTTTTCGACAATAGATTCAAAATAGCTTTTGAGTAGGTTTTGGGTGAGTTTAAAATTACTTGTGTTATAAGATGTAATTATATTTTCAGGAATGCCGAAGCCTAGAATTTTTATTAAATTTATTTCGTTACTAATATAGGTTTTGAGTTGGTTTTTGTCGATAGCGGAAATTATTTTTTGACAGATTTCATAAATGTCGGGATTGATTTCGTTTTCGGGAATAAGCTGATTAATAAATTCCAAAAAAAGAAAAAGAAGGTTTAATTGAACCAGATTTTTTTGGATTTGCATGAAAGCATTGAGAGTACTCGATTCTGAGAGCCAATTGAAATTATCTTTTTGATATAGAGAAGCTTTGATAGTATTGCCTAATTGGAGATGGCCTAGACGTCGGCTTTTGATGGATTTGGCACCTTTGGCGAGACAAACTATTTTGCCGTCATGGGGAGTCAATAAAGTAATGACAAGATCATTGTCTTTATATGTTCGCTTATTGATAACAATACCTTGAACTGTTTTGTATGAGGCCATTAGAAAGAGATTTTAATAGTCTTGTCGGCGACCCAAGAGAAAGAATCATACTTGGAGCCATTGACATAGAGTTCGTAGTCAATGGGTTTGGTGCCGGGTTGTTTTTGGAGTAGGAGTGAATAATCGCTATTGGCCGGGACACTGCTTTGATATTGAATCGATGTTTTACTTGATGCTTTGGCATACAAGGGGAACTTGTCGCCATAAAAGCCTTCAAAGACTTGTTTACCTAATTCTTGATATTGGACAGGTTCGATTTCGGAGCCGGTCATTTTGACCAAAGTTGAGCCGGTGGGGACATAAAATCTAAACCAGTTACGATACTTGGGAGCATTGAGACACAAGTCCCCTTTTTCGAGATTACAGTTGCTGGCGCGGGAAGGATTGGTGTAGGTAATAGTGACTTTATGCTCTACTTTATTGTTTTGAGTAATAATTTCGTGTTTAATTTTTTGTTTTATGAATAAATTGGTTTTGGCAGACGCCATATTGGCATCGTTTAACATAAAGTAATCACCGGTGGTGGTAGAAACAGCACCGGCAATATTGGCCAGTTTTGCAGCGGTTTGCATCTCTTCATCAGGAAAATAAAAGAGAATGTGTTTTTGATGAATGTCGTTTAGTAAGGCCCCAAAAATAGGACCGATTTTGCCTTTTTCGGCACCCATGGCGTTACCAAGGATGGAACTCATCAGTGGACCGAGGAAGCCTTTGCGATCTTTTTCAATATAATCTCTGGGTCGACCGGCAATCCATTCCAGTTGATAAATAATTTGAGGACAGCCGTCACAACGTTTGTCGGGGTCGGCAGTAAAGTTGCCATAACCGCCGACACCAACGCGGCCGATAACTTTGACCAGATCAACTAAAACTTGAGTATCGATAGCAATAACGGCATCTATTTTGGTTTTGTTGGGAGCGATTTTGTTGTAAATAGTCATGAAGGATGAAATACTTTCCGGAAAATCCGGGGAAATATTTATATCGCGAAGATTAAAATAAGAAACGTTGATATGATAGGCCTTGAGGGGTCGAGGAGCGGGAACGCGACTATTGTAAATGGCGTCAAGAGAATAGATATCACTACTGAGAATTGGAGTAATCTTGCCTTTGTTGACATTGATAATCGAATACGCAGTCCAGAAGCCACCGGTGGGACGTAATTCGGCATCGTTTTGAAAAATCAAAAGATAATTACGGGGAGAATCTTTGCCTAGGAGCCAGGAAGTTTTGGTGAGGATTGGTTGGCCGTCTTTGAGAAGCTTGGTGGTTTCGCTCAAAGCTTCTTTGATTTTGAGAAT
>Ga0247841_10005122_pt1 | contig 21643 bp, 27 predicted proteins | sample LaCruzMarch2015__2_FD_192410 | JGI IMG/M metagenome (GOLD analysis project Ga0247841, IMG submission 192410) | Freshwater microbial communities from meromictic Lake La Cruz, Castile-La Mancha, Spain - LaCruzMarch2015_18m | ecosystem: Environmental > Aquatic > Freshwater > Lake | place: Spain... | reverse complement strand
ATCAAGGCGAATTTTCCTGCTCGCGTTGCATTTAAAGTTGCCTCGGTGGTGGACTCCAGAACTATCCTGGATAACAAGGGGGCCGATAAATTGTTGGGACGTGGAGATATGCTTTTCATACAACCCGGCAGCGACAACATGATCCGGGGACAAGCCCCGCTCATTGAAGACGAAGAGATCAACCGTCTCGTGGAGTTTGTATCACGGCAGGGGAAGCCGGAATATCACTCGGAGATCCAGTCCGTGCAGAATAGCTCGATGCCGGGCGGTATCGGCGAAAAAGACGAGATCTTTGACGAGGCTAAGCGTATTGTTCTTACCACACGCCAGGCCTCGACCTCTTATTTGCAGAGGCGCTTAAGGCTTGGGTATTCGCGTGCGGCACGTGTTGTGGACCAATTGGAAGCCGCCGGCGTGATCGGCCCTCAGGATGGCGCCAAGCCCCGCGAGATCCTTCTTCCCAATCCAGCCAGTAACTACGACGAAGCCACTCCCGTCGATTCCGAATCCGACGACGAAGATAACGCCTAGAAGCGGTTTCATAAGTCGCTATAAGTGCTTTTGTGGCATTATGTTTTATGTTGTCATCCCCGAATGTTTCTATCGGGGATCCAGAATACAAACCAACACCTGGATTCCCGCTTAAAGCGTGCGGGAATGACATGCTGCTTATAGGGTTACGCGTACTTATGAAACTACTTCTAGTCTTTGTTTGCCACATAACGTCAGAGAGAGGCAAGATTTTCACGTGATACAAGCTCCTAACAATGAAAAAAAAGTTTTACTCCACTGCTGCTGTGCGCCCTGTTCCTGCTCCATCATTAAGCGTATGGTTGAAAGCGAAATGGAGCCCACGGTCTATTTCTACAATCCCAACATCTATCCCAAAGAAGAATATGAGCATCGTAAAAAAGAAGTTATCCGTTACATTCAAAAAATGAAAGTTCCTTTTGTGGATGCGGATTACGAGATCGATGGATGGCTTGAAGCCGTACAAGGCCATGAGGAGGACGTTGAGCGGGGGAAGCGCTGTACGATCTGTTTTGAGATGCGGCTTGGAAAAGCGGCGACTTATGCGGCGGAGAACCGTTTCAAAGTTTTTGCGACCAGTCTTGGCATTTCAAGATGGAAGGATCTTGAACAGGTGAACCGTGCGGGGACAAAAGCCGCGGCCCTGTTTTCAGGACTGACATATTGGGCGCAAAACTGGCGGCTCGGCGGCGGGCAGGAACAGATGGAACGGATTTCCAAAGAAGAGAACTTTTACCGTCAGCGCTACTGCGGTTGCCTTTATTCTCTCCGTGAATCCACCCGACGGGATCTTTCCAAACGCTCTGAAGATCAGCCAGCCCTGTAGAGGATGACGTTGGCTTTTTCGAGCGTGACAAGACCCTCCTTCACCATGGGATCCAGGAGCGGAAGAAATTTCGCGATTTTCTCGTCACTATCCACGATCTCGATCACGATGGGGAGATCTTCGGAAAGCCGCAGGATTTTGGTGGTGTGCATGTGACTCTTGCAGCCGAACCCCATGAAACCTTTTATGGCCGTGGCGCCAGCCATGCCTTCTTTTTTAGCGAGCAGGACAATCGCCTCATAGAGCGGCCGGCCTTGCCATTTGTCCGCTTCACCGATAAAAACCCTTAAAAGTTTCCCGTCCTCGGGTATTTTCATAAATTCCTCCGGTTCAGATCAGATAACTCGGGCGAGCATCACACCCAAGCGAAAGACAAAAAAGCCTAAGAGCACGCTCAAAGCAATATTCAAAAAAGCGTAGAGACTTTCGCCGTCTTTAGTGAGATTCGATGTTTCAAGGATAAAGCTCGAAAAAGTCGTGAAGGCACCGCAGAAGCCGATCATGAGGAAAACCCTCGCGGTAGGACCGAGCAGGAATTTTTCTTCCGCAAGCACGGCGAGAAAGCCGATCGCAAAGCAGCCGACGAGATTAACAGCCAGGGTCCCCAAAGGAAATGTGGCCCCGAAAATGCGATGGATGGCCCCCGAGAGGAAATAACGGGCAAAGGTTCCCAAAATGCCGCCTGCAGCCAAACCGATCCACTTTGCCATGAGGGATACCTTTATTACTTTTTCTTGCCGACTGTGAAGGCCTGGCCGAGAAATTTACCGGTCGCGTAATAAGCGCTGGTGCCAGGATCAAACATGAACGCTTTCAGTTTCCCGGCATCCGGAAAACCTTTTGCGTTCAACACGGACTCCTCCACCTTGATGTCTTTGATTTCCCCGATGAACTGAGTGTGGATCCCGAGCTTGTGGGTTTCTTTTAGGGAGCATTCCAGCACGAAAGGAAATTCTTTGATATAAGGGGCATCCACGAGATCGCTTTTAACGGGCGTAAGCCCCGAGATTTTGAACTTATCCTCGGTCTTGCCGGAAACGATCCCGAAATAATCCGCCTCTTTCATGTATTTTTCCGAAGGAATATTTACGGTAAAAGCTTTTTTTGCCATGATGTTCTCATAGGTTTTCCGGTGATCCCGTATCGACACTGTTACGCAAGGTGGCTCCGAGCAGGCGATGCCTCCCCATGCCACGTTCATGGCGTTTGGGACCCCGTTGCTGTCATAGGAACAGATGATCAAAACGGGAGTGGGGAAAAGGACGGGCTTTGCGCCGATAGATTTTTTCATAATATTAACGGCCTTCGATGTTGAGAACGGTTGTTTTTTTCTTCAAGAAACGAAATACGAGATAGATCACAAGTGAAGTCCCCCAGAAGATCCACCAGAAGGCTGCGATCCTGTGGTCCGGTTTTGTGAAAAGATCAGAGGCTATTCCGAGCACTGTTAATGCGGAAACCATACCGAACTGCGTCGAATGCTCACGGCGCAGCACGATCTTCCACGCGTAGGGGAGCTCCGGTTTTTGCCAACCTGAAAATTTAGGAATAAAAACAGGTGTTTTCAAAGACCATTCCACGAACGCCGCCCCGAATTTTTGACGCAGGAACTCTTCTTCGGTGAAGATGATGCGCTCATAGAAGATCCAGAAAATAGCGATTCCGGCAAGTACGAACCACCAGACCTGGCTGAAGAGCAATAACCCTAGGCAAATGAGAAAGTTCCCGAGATAGAGAGGGTTCCGGACGAACGAATAAAGGCCCTTCGTATTCAAGCTTTCCGCGACTTGGCGCTCGGTGTTCCGTCCCGATGTTCCGAGGGGAACGAAACCCGCCACGAGGCAGCGGACCAAGAGCCCTGTAAAGGAGATCAAGATGCAGATCGTTTTCCAGAGGGCGCCGGCAAAGCCGCTGAAAAGAGGATGAGTGTATTGGGGATCCAAGAGTGCGGCGACGACAAGAGGTGCGATCAAAAGAGGAAGATAACTTCTGCCGCGAAAAAGGAACGCGCCCTGCTTTTCGTAAGTTTCTTTAAGAGCCATAAAGACCTTTCGGGTTTTACCACTTTTTAAAGACGAAGAAAACGGCAACGATCATGAAGCCAAAACCCACCAGATAATTCCATTTTAATTCTTCTTTGAGATAAAGAACAGAAAAACCGCAGAACACTACAAGCGTGATCACTTCCTGGATCGTCTTGAGCTGAGCCGTCGAGAACTGGTAAGACCCGATCCTGTTCGCGGGGACCTGAAAGCAATATTCCACAAAAGCGATCAGCCAGCTGATGATAATGACCTTCCAGAGTGCGGAAGACCTGAATTTGAGATGGCCGTACCAGGCTGCGGTCCCAATTCATATCAATTTCAACTCTGTTGAAATTGGGGCCGTCCAAACTACCTTTTTGAAAACGAAATAAAAAGTTTGGGCGGTCATGAAAATGTTAGAAGTGATCAGTAAGGCGATCGCTTTCATTGCGACGACTTTTTCCTCGAATGCAGCCATTCTTTGAGGATCGGGAGAAGGGAAAGAACGATCACGACCAAAATGACCCAATGGACTTTCTTTTCGATGTCCGGGATCGAGCGGCCAAGGGAAAACCCCAGAAGTGTCATGCTTGTAATCCAGCCAAGCCCGCCGCCGATACTATAGGCAAGGAATTTACGGTAAGGCATACGGCCGACGCCGGCCACGGTCGGTGTAAATGTACGAACGATCGGGATGAAACGTGCCAGGATGATGGTTTTTGCGCCATATTTATCATAGAACTTTTGCGTGCGTACCAAATGGTCTTTATGAAAGAAAAAAGAATCGGTCCGGCTGAAAAGCTTCGGACCGAAATGATAACCAAGCCAGTAGCCGGTGTTATCACCCGCGATGGCCGCCACCGCGAGGAGAGGAATAAGGAACTCAATCCGGAGCGCGCCTTCTACCGCGGCGAAAAGGCCGGCCGTAACAAGCAAAGAATCACCCGGAAGAAAAAAACCGGCGAGAAGCCCCGTCTCGGCATAGATAATGATCACAAGGACAAGGTAGCCGCCCCAGCGGATAAGTTCCTGAAAGTTATAAAGCCTTGAAAAGAATTCGTGAAGCCATTCCATGGATTTCCTTTGTGAGAGCTATTTTATCGCGATGATCTTATTTTCCTGCTCAAGTCTTTATTTTGTTTTCAATTAATGGCGACTTGGACTGTCCTTGTCTTTTATTTCATTTTCTAAAAGGTGACAAGGACTGCCCCAATTTCAGTTTTGCTGAAATTGATAAGTATTGGGACTGCCCTGATTTCTTTATTGTTTCTTTAAGTGAATGGAAATCATGGACTGAGTCGTGATGATATCAATTTTCCGCCATAATTGAAAGAATAGTTCCACCTTGAAGCAAGGAAGTGGCTCAAGGCCTTTTGAGGTTGAGGCGTGAAAGGTTTTTTCTTTGAGCAATTTGTGAAGGATTTCAACACCTGTAGCCGACCGATGGTTCAGTTTTGAAGCGGTTGCCAGCGCTTTTAAAAGAGTAATTTTTTTTGTCTTAAACGAAAAACCTTTCAAGAAATTCAGAATACGGGTTGTGATGAGAAGCGTGTAAAGATCCTTACGTTTGAAATCCTTGGTCTCGATCGCCATGGCTGTGAGGCGCGCCTTGTAAACGTCTTGTTCGGAAAATTCGCCAAAATGCCGGGCGATGGGGGAATGAGGAATAAGATAGAAAGGGGAAGCTCCCAAGAGAACCGGGAGCTTGGCGTTAAAGAGAAGCGTCTTAATCATAGAAGGGATCGTGTCGCCAGGAAGCCCCAGGATCTGGTATGCGACGATTTTAAACCCGAGGGCCGCTGCTTCTTTTATGACAGCTTGGTATTTTTTGAGCGGGGTAGGACGATGGACGGTTTTAAGTAACGCTGTGTTCGTGCTAACCAGCGAAAGGTTGAGATGTGTGAATCCCGCCTGTCGCATGAGCTTGAGGATATTGCGGTCCAGCGTCCAGTAGCAGACCCCGTTCATGGCGAGCAGTTGGATGTCTTTTTGCGGGAATACCCGGATAAGTTTTTCGCAAAGCTCTGTCATTTCTTTCCGGTCAAAGGTAAGGTTATCATCCTCAAAGTCAAAAACACGATAGCCTTCGTTGTAGCGTTGTCTGATCTCGGAGAGAATGTTTCCTGCAGACCGCCGCCGGCAGTGGCGGCCAAATGTCTTGTGAACCGAGCAGAAGGCGCATCGGTAAGGACAACCGCGGGAAGTGATGATGAAGCACAGCGGTTTTTTCTCGAAAAGATAATGACCTTGAGAAAGGTCGGAAAGATCCGGGAAAGGAAGCGTTTCGATCGGGAAGTTTTTTCCCCGAGGATTCAAAATCAATCGCCCGCGTTTTTTATACCCCAGATTGGGAACCTTCCCAAAGTTCCTGCCGTTTTTAAAAACTCTTAAAAGTTCCACAAACGGCCTCTCACCTTCGCCCCGGATCACAAAATCAACCGCCGGATGTGCAAGCATGGTTTCCGGCATCGCGGATACCTGGGCGCCTCCAAGCAGAATAGGAACAGAAGAGCGTTTTTTGATAGCCTCGGCGCAGCGCAAGACCTCTCGGTGATAAGGAGCAAAAAGAGCGGCGATGCCGACAAGATCCGGTCTTTCCTTTGAGACTTCTTCTGCGATCGCATCAAAATCCGCGCCGAAATGATAATAATGGTGAAATGTTGAAAAAGGGCTTTTATCGTCCTTGGAATAATAGTTTTTTAAATAAGCAAGGTCTCGCGGGAGCGGGATCGTCCTCCGGCCCCAGCCGTGGTGATAATCCTTGATCGTAACTTGTACTTCAGGAAGGTATTTTTTAGCGGCGGCCTTCAGATACGCCAGGCCGATCGGCTGGAGGCGGATGTCCGTATTATAGAAATCCTCGACTGGCGGTTGTAAAAGCAGGACCTTCATCGTTTCGAGGACGAAGCCCTGAGAAGACAGTTCTCGAGATCTTCAGGGAGAGGAGATTCGATCGTGACGAGTTGCCCGCTCGCAGGATGCGGAAAGACCAAACGCCAGGCATGGAGGAACAACCGGCGGAGGTCAAGAGCTGCCTTTAATTCCTTATTAAGGGTAAAATTTCCGTAGACCCTGTCACCGGCCACGGGGTGACCGTGATAAGCCGATTGCACGCGGATCTGATGCGTTTTACCGGTCAAAAGTTCGATCTCCAGAAGCGATAAATTGAACTTCGGAAAGTATTCCTTCATTTTGTAATTTAAAAAAGAGTTCAGCTGACCCAAAGTATGAACATCCGCCCGGACACCTCCTCCGGACCGCCGTTCTACAAGCGTATCGCGCCATATCCCGTGAGGCGGCATCGGCCGTCTAGAAACAAGGGCGACATAATTTTTCTTTACAGCTCTTTTCTCGAAAGCGTTCCGGCAAGCCGTGACACTTTTTCTGTTTTTTGCGGCGAGAAGTACTCCGGAAGTGTCCTGATCCAGACGGTGGATGAGCCATACCGGGCCTTGAGGTGTTTGAAATCGCCGGTCACCGAGATCGTAAGGGCCTTCGAAGGCGGCTGGACTTTTAGTCCCGGGATTAGGATGCGAGAGAATCCCTTCGGGCTTGTTGATGACAAGCAGGTCCGCGTCCTCGAAAAGAATCGGGCACTTTGTGAAAGGAGAGTTTGTCATTTAAAAGAGTGAAAACCAGTTCCAACCTCGGGGGTTGGATTGGGTTAGCCTCCGAGGTTGGGTAGGATAGTTAGCGGCAGCAGCAACCGCAGCTGGATTTCTTTGAGGCTTTCTTGGTTTTCTTCTTTGCGACTTTTTTTGCTTTTTTGGTCATGGATTACTCCTTTTTATCCTGTCATTCCCGCGAAAGCGGGAATCCAGGTTTTTTTATGGATCCCCGATTAAAGCATTCGGGGATGACGTCCTTTCGGACATTACAGTTTATTGAAGAACATCAGCATCCCGATGACAACGAATGCTGTCGCACCGGTATAGCGTATGAGCTCCGGCTTGACGTATTTTGCCAGAAGAATCCCGATCACGACTGAGATCAGCGTGACAAGCGCGTAGCCCGCGAGCGAGCCCAGGAATACGGACAAAGGTTTTCCGGTCTTGGCAGCCATCGTGATCCCCACAAGCTGGGTTTTGTCCGCAAGTTCCGCAAAAAAGATGGCGCTCAGGGTGGCTAAAAAGATCTTCCAATCCATAATTCCTCCTTTAAAAAGCGGTGAATGATGGCGCGAATTATATCATAAAGCATACGTTGTACGGAGTACGGCGAAAAGCGGGAAAACGGCTACGCCGTACGCGCGAACAAATTCAAAAGAATTCCGGCCGTGAGGCTTATGAGAACGAGAAGACTGATAATGAGGGCGGTTTCTTTACGATCTTTATTCTCTTTAAAGAGGACCAAGAGCCCCAAACCGCCGCTTGCTGAAAGGCCTGCTATGGCGGAACCAAAAGTGATGGCACCTTTGAGATAGACCTCCGTGATCGCGACCGAGGCCGCGCAGTTCGGGATAAGCCCTACCAAAACCGCGATCAGGGGCTGAAAAAAAGTTCCGGCGAAGAAGAAACGTTCCAAGCCGGCGTTTCCAAACCTTTCGATCAAAAGGCCGATCGCAAGCGAAACCGCGAAAATAAAAAGCAGAACTTTCAGCGTGTGTTTCAGCGGAAAAAGAAAAAATGTTTTCCATTTTGGGATCTCGCGGCCGTGGGCGTGGCAGTCGCAGGACCGGTATCCTCCCTCAGGAACCACGGGAGCGTGTGGAGAGTGAAGTTCCTTGGAGGGGTCTCTTTTAAAAACAAGATCAATGGTGTATCCGGCGATCGTCGCGATGACCACTTTGACAAGCAGAAGCCAGAGGACGAGCGTTGTTTTGTCGTGCTGGGCAAGGATGACCGGGATCGCCTCATCCGAAGTTGAAATAAAAACAGCAAGCAGCGTTCCCCGCGAGATACACCGGCGGGTATAAAGCGTGGCCGCGATGACCGAAAAACCGCATTGGGGCATACAGCCCAGAAGTGCCCCCAGAAAAGGCGCGACTCCTTTCTTGTGGCTGATCTTCTCCCCAATGAAGGATTCCGACCTGTTCTCAAGAAACTCAAGCGCGATATAAATCCCCAGAAGCCAGGGCATCATCGCAAGCGTATCTTTTAAGGCGTCCAACAGAACTTCGGTCATGGATCGGGCTCTCCTTTTTCAGGAGACAAGGATACTTTGGAAGACGAATAAAATCAAGAATTCACACCCTTTGCAAGACCCGGTCTTAAAATCAAGACCGGGTCTTAATCTTGGGTGACGTCGGGGAACTCCGTACCTCTTGCCGTCCCTCATCGATTCTGCGAGAATAACAGGGTGAAAAGCTATCTTTTGAAATATCTTCTTCCGGGGGTTCTCCTGATCCTCTGCGCGTTCTGGGTGGGGACTCTGCCCAACATGGTCTTTTCATTCCTGGGGTTCCTGTCATTCTTTTTGGCAGGCGTAGCGCTGATCATTGAAGGACGCAAAAGACAGTCAACAGACGACAGACCGCAGACGACAGATAACCAAAAGAAAAACCAAGACAAAATTTCTTAAAAGCGATTGGCTACAGTCTGTAGTCTGGAAGCCGGAGGTATTGATGAATTACTTTAAGGTGCTTAGCATCGCGTTGGGCGCGTGGATGATTCTGGGAGGGGTGGGGGCTGTTTTCTTTGCGGAAAGCCTGAAGCGGCTCATTGTGAAGGTTTATCCGGAAGCGCGTCCAGGCTGGATGAAACTCGTGGGAGTGCTGGTGTTGGCGCTTGTGCTCTGGACTTGGGTGGAGTTCGCGCGAGCTGTGAGCATGGAGAATTTTGTAGTGACGCTGGTGGTAAGCCTCGGATTGGCAAAAGTGGTACCGCTTGTCTTCTATTATAAGAAGTCCCGGGAGTTCCTGATGGCGCTTGTAGGGGAGCCTCTCGCGTTCCGCGTGGTGGTGTTGAGCTCCGCAGCCGTGGGCCTGGCGCTTCTTTTGATGGGGTTATTCTTCTAGAACTGAGTTCCAATGTGAAAAGGTACTAGTTTTCAGCGTTGCAGGTTTGGGTCAAAAAGACGGCTTGGTCGTGATTGACTTCAAAAAAACCGGAACCTACCTGAAAATCCTTTTCAAGCCCGATGCTTTCTTTTGCCACCAATTTCCCGCCCTTTGAAGATACCAAATACGGTGCATGATGAGCGAGCACGCCGACAAAGCCATTTTCCGTGGGAAGGAATGTGTGCACAACGGTTCCGTCATAGGCAATGCCTTGCGGCGTGATGATTTTTAGCGAATAGGATGCGGCCATTTAATTGTCTCCGGTCATTCCCGCGAAGGCGGGAATCCAGAAAATAGATTTCCGATTAAAGCATTCGGGAATGACAATGCCATCGAGCGTTTTATGCATTCGCTTTTACTTTCTCATATGCTTCCAGAACATCTTCAATGCCACCCGCCATGTAAAAACACTGCTCCGGGATATGATCAAGCTCGCCGGCGAGGATCTTTTGGAAGCTCGTGATCGTGTCCTTCAAGTGCACGTAACGGCCTTTGCGTCCCGTGAAGGCTTCCGCAACGAAGAACGGCTGTGAGAAAAACCGCTCGATCTTTCGGGCGCGCATCACAAGCTCCTTGTCGTCAGGAGAAAGCTCGTTAATCCCCAGAATCGCGATGATATCTTTCAGGTCCTTGTATCGCTGAAGGATACGTTGAACCTCACGGGCGATATCGTAGTGTTCCTGTCCGACGATACGCGGGTCAAGCATGCGCGAAGTAGAGGCCAAGGGGTCCACGGCGGGGAAAATACCCTGTTCCACGATCTGGCGCGAAAGCACGGTGACACCGTCCAGATGCGAGAACGCGGTGGCAGGCGCCGGATCCGTAAGGTCGTCAGCCGGCACATAAATCGCTTGTACCGATGTGATCGAGCCCGATTTCGTTGACGCAATACGTTCCTGCAACGCGGCCATTTCGGTCGCGAGGTTCGGCTGATAACCGACTGCGGACGGCATGCGGCCCAAAAGAGCGGAAACTTCGGAGCCTGCCTGCGTGAAACGGAAAATGTTATCAATGAAAAGCAGGACATCTTGATGCGCTTCGTCGCGGAAATATTCCGCCATCGTGAGGCCAGACAAAGCCACACGCAAACGCGCGCCGGGAGGTTCGTTCATTTGTCCGAACACCATTGCCGTTTTTTTAATGACGCCGGATTCCTTAAGCTCCAACCAGAGGTCGTTACCTTCACGGGTGCGTTCTCCAACGCCGCAGAAAACTGAAACACCGCCGTGCTCGTTGGCGATCGAGTGGATCAATTCCATGACGATCACAGTCTTCCCGACCCCCGCGCCGCCGAAAAGCCCGACCTTGCCGCCCTTCGGGTAAGGAGCCAGAAGATCGATGACTTTGATGCCGGTCTCGAGCATTGCGGAAATGGGAAGCAGTTCTTCAAAAGAAGGTGGCGCGTGATGAATGCTGTGTTTTTTTGCCGGGTTTTTGACAGCCCCTTGTTCATCGATCGGTTGTCCGAGAAGATTAAAAATACGGCCAAGGGTTTGCTCGCCCACGGGGACCGAGATCGGAGCGCCGGTGTCCTCTACTTTCATGCCGCGTACAAGACCGTCGGTGGAAGCAAGAGCAATGGCGCGGATGATGTTATCGCCGATATGCTGAGCGACTTCCAGAACCAAAGTCCGGTTCTGCATCTTTATTTCGAGGGCGTTCAACATTTGCGGCAGATGATCCGTCTCAAATTCAACGTCGACGCTGGGACCCATCACTTGAATGACTTTACCGAATGACATAATGCCTCCGTTATTTTTGAAGCGTAAAAAACGAAGCGTTCAAAAAACGCCTCACAATTTTAGGGCTTTAGAGCCCGAAACGATCTCAATGAGTTCTTTGGTGATCGCCGCCTGCCGGATCTTGTTCCGTAAAAGCACCAGCGTGTCGGTCAATTCTTTAGCGTTCTCGGTGGCCTGGTACATGGCGTTCATGCGTGCCGTGTGCTCCGCGATCATGGATTCTATGAAGATCATGCGCATCTTAGCTTCGAAAACAAGCGGAACGAGACGCGCGAATAAAGCCTCGGGGCTGGGTTCCATGATGTAAGGGCTCGATGTCTCGATAGACGTGCCGGCAGTTGCTTCCAGACGGAACGGCAGAAGCTTTTCCGTTGTGACGCGATGAGCCAACCCGCCTGTAGGATGGGCGTAAACAACATAGACCGCATCGACCTTTTTTTCAGAAAAAAGTTCTTCCATAAGAAGACTGATCTCCGTAATCATGAATTCAAACTGGATCGTTTTAGTGTCTGCGAAGTCCTGGAACCACGTATAACCTGCACGTAAAAAGGCGTTCACTCCATTTTTACCGACTCCGACAAGGAAAGGCGTTTTGGATCTGCTTTTCAGGAATTTTTTGGCTTCCTCAATAAGATTTTGATTATGTGAACCACAAAGACCGGTATCAGAAGTGATGACAAGAAGTGCGGCCTCTTTTTCTTCGCGTTCTTCCAGCAAGGGATGATGAAGCGGGATATCCGTGACAAGTAACCGGTTCAAGATCCCTTCCAGGGCCTGGACATAAGGGGTTGTCTGCTCGCGCAATTTTTGGAAACGCTTGAGCTTTGCCGCGGCCACCATTTCCATGGCCTTGGTGATCTTTTGGGTGTTCTCAACACCGCGGATCCTGTTTTTTAACGCGCGTAATTGTCCGGACATTTAAGGATTTGAAGCCTATCCAAGGTAAGGCGTACGGCGTCTCGCGTACGGCGTTTTGATTTAATGCGCCGTACTCCGTACGCCGTACTCCGTACGAATTATTAAATAAAGATTTGTTTAAATTTCGCGATCGCTTGCTTCAGATTTTCCTTCAGCCCATCGGAAATGATCTTTTTCTCCGCGATCTCCATAAAAATCTCCTGGTAGTTCTTGTCGATGAAATCCAGGAGACCTTTTTCGAAGTCCCGAACCTTGAGAGCGGGGAGGTCATCCAGAAAGCCCTCATTCCCTGCAAAAATGCTTACGACCTGACGCTCAAGAGGCATCGGGTGAAGATCGGTTTGTTTCAGGATCTCGACCATGCGTTCGCCGCGTGTGAGCTGGTCCTTGGTGGCCTTGTCCAGATCGGTTGCGAGTTGAGCAAAAGCCTGGAGTTCGCGGTACTGAGCGAGGGCGAGGCGAAGCGTGCCGGCGACCTGTTTCATGGCTTTGGTTTGAGCATTTCCACCGACGCGCGAAACTGAAAGTCCAACATTGATGGCCGGTCGTACGCCTGCGTAGAAAAGATCGCTTTCCAGATAAATCTGTCCGTCTGTGATGGAAATAACGTTCGTCGGAATGTAGGCTGAAATATCGCCGAGTTGTGTTTCGATCACCGGAAGTGCGGTGAGCGATCCGCCCCCCATGTCTTCGCGCAATTTGGCCGCGCGTTCCAACAGGCGGGAATGAAGATAAAAAACATCACCCGGATACGCTTCGCGTCCCGGCGGTCTTTGAAGGAGAAGCGACAACTGGCGGTAGGCGACGGCATGTTTCGAGAGGTCATCATAGACCACAAGAGCGTGCTTGCCTGTAAAGAGAGATTCCTCGCCAATCGCGGCACCGGCATAAGGTGCAAGATATTGAAGGGGAGCCGGATCGTCGGAAGATGCGGATACGATCGTGGTGTATTCCATGGCGCCGTGTTTTTCAAGCGTTTCTGTGAGTGCCACAACGCTCGATAATTTCTGGCCGATCGCGACATAAATGCAATGAACGCCCGTAGTCTTCTGATTAAGGATCGTGTCGATCAGGATCGCGGTTTTACCGGTCTGACGATCGCCGATGATGAGTTCACGCTGGCCGCGGCCAATGGGGATCATTGCGTCGATGGATTTGATACCGGTCTGGAGAGGTTCTTTCACCGGCTGACGCTGCACCACAGAAGGAGGTAGAGATTCGATCGGACGTGTCCTTTGTGAAACAATGGGTCCCTTGCCGTCAAGCGGCTCTCCAAGCGGATTGATGACGCGGCCTTTTAAAGCCTCGCCGACCGGGACTTGCGCGATCTTTCCCGTGCGTTTGACCTGATCGCCTTCCTTGATGTTGCGATCTTCGCCGAGGATAACAACGCCGACGTGATGCGGTTCGAGATTGAGCACCAGTCCTGTCGTTCCATTATGGAATGTGACGAGTTCGCCGGCCATCACATCATCGAGGCCGTATACACGAGCGATACCGTCACCCACTTGCAGGACATAACCCACCGACTGCATCTCAAGCTTCGTCGCGTATTTCTGGATTTCTTTTTGAATGGCTTGTGTGACTTCTTCAGGTTTAAGCATCAGGCGATCCCTTCTTCGGCGGAGCTGAAAAGTTTTTGTTGGATCTCATAAAGACGGTTTTTAAAACTACAATTGATCTCCTTACCATTGAAGCGGAGGATGAATCCGCCAAGAAGGTCCCGGTCGGTTCTAGGGATCAGACGGATCTCTGTTCGAGTTTCGAGCCCCACGGCAAGGGGAGAGGTGAGGAATTTTTTTGTGAGAACGGCTTTGAGTTTTCCAAGGAATTCGGAGGAAAGCGGTACGGCCGAGAGCATCTCGACTTCCTGAACGCCCTGTTTTTTCTCAAAACGATCGTGAAAGATTTTCTCGATGTCCGGCAAGAGCGCAAAACGTTTTTTATCGATCAGAACCCGAAGGAATCTTTCCAAAAGCCCTGTTTTTTCACCGGCGAGGGCGCTCATCGCTAGGGCGTATTTTTCCTGGCTCGTGAGCGTGGGATTGGCCATCAGGAGCAGGACTTTGGGCTGAGCTTTCAGGATTTTTGCAAGCGCATGGAGTCCTGCGTCTATTTCGGCAAGGTGCCCTTCTTTTTCCGCAAGTTCAAATAAGGCGCGGGTATAACGGCCCGCGGCGATGACGTCACTCATAGTTTTTTCTCAAGCTCTCCGAGGATCTCCAGGGCTTTTCTCTCTTGATGGGAGGAGTCCATCTTTTCCGTCAGGATCTTTTCTGCGATGCGGATCGAAAGACCCGCGATCTCATGGCGTAGCGTGAGCCGTGCTTTTTGGACTTCGAGCTCGATATTCGCTTTTGCTTTTTCAAATGAGGTTTGGGATTCCAGGCGCGCGTTTTCCTGGATCTCACGCGCGAGGCGACGTCCTTCCTGAATGGCCTCTTGCATCTTGGCACGGGCTTCTTCTTCGATCTTCTGAAGATGTGCCAGATAATCCCTTTGCAATGCGGCGACCTCTTTCTTGGTTTTCTCGATCTCGCCCCATTCGCTTTCAAATCGTTCGCGACGGGATCTGATAATAGCCAGAAGTGGTTTCCACGCGAACTTCTTGAGCGTGAAGAATACGATCAAAAAAGCCGTGAGCTGGACCAGAACCTCTACGAGATTGATGTTTTCTTGAAAGAATTCCATAAACGTTTTTTGTTTAGTCCCAATCCTTATCATCCCGCCGCCACAGAGGCGGGATGGGGCAAGCCTTGTCGCCCTTTAAGAACAGAATGTAAGACAAGACTAGATCTTTCCCATCAATACGAAACCGAAGATCAACACATAAAGCGTCAACGCTTCGATGAGCGCGCATCCGGCCATCATGTTGACTAGGATTTTTTGAGAAGCCTCGGGTTGACGGCCCGTAGCGTCCATGGCTGAAGCGACGGCTTTTCCGAGGCCGAGTGCCGATCCAAATGCCGTGATGGCAAGCCCGATCGGAAGTGCAAAACCTAATGCGATGTGTGAATCCATGGTGATTCTCCTTACGTTGAGGGTGAATGAACAGGGCTTGATGATTTTCCGGGTACTACCTCATGATCCTCATCATGGTCATGCGGCAGGATCAGTGAAATATACACGGTTGAAAGCAAAAGGAAAACAAAAGCTTGAATGAAGCTGAAAAGAATGACGAGGATATTGGCAAAGAGCTGAAAAAAGAACGGCAATCCATAGTACATCACGTTGAGTTCTGCGAATTTGTAAAGCAGTTTGTCCTCGCTTGAGACGTTGGCAAAAAGACGAAGCGAGAGGCTCAAAGGTACGGCAAAGAATTCGATGCTCAAATTGATGACAAGCATCAGCGGAACGAGAACAAGTCCCAGGATCCCCACCGGGTTCCCGGCGAGATGTTTTAGATAATTGACTAAGCCATGTTCCTTGATGCCGACCCACTGGATGTAGACCGTGGTGATAAGCGCCAGGGCGAGCGTGGTGCTCCACGTGCTGGTCGGTGATTTCATTAAAGGGACCATCCCAAGCCAATTCTGGAGAAGGATATAAATGAACATTGTTCCGAGGAAAGGGACATGTTCCATGCCCCGGGGCCCGAGAATGCTGGTGACGAATTCGGAAAGGCCTTCAAAGACAAGCTCCCATCGGTTTTGAAGACCTTTGGGAAGAAATTCATTTTTTCGTGCAGCACGAATCGATTGGATAGCGATGAAACCCAAAACCAGAAATGAAAAAACAAGATTTTCCCAGGAAAACAAGAAATGAACAAAAGAGGACTTTGGGAAAAAATGTTCCAGGATCGTGATCAGGTTCGGGAGCTCCTCAGCGGCTTGTCCCTGGACCTGAGAAACGGCTTGTACGGCAGCTGTCACGTGCTGTTCAGTCATATTCATAAATTCTTCTTCTCACATCTTTTATACAGGAGCTTCAAAATTCGTACGGTCTGGATGATCGAGCCGACGAGTCCCAGAAGCATGAGTGCTAGGGTGGTTCCGGGAGCCCAGCCCCATTTTTCGATTAACCATTGGCTGATCAAATAACCTGCGAAGGGACCACTTAGCAAGATCATCGGCAGAGTCAATGCCAGTCCGAGCATCCCAAAGAGCTTCTGAAGATCTTTTTTGATGGTGTCCAAAGGATCCGGGGTGGGTCCACACCCAACTCACAATGCTACTTTAAGTTACAAAATTTGATAAATGGTATTATCTGGCAAAGCTTCTTTCGTTGTCAAGGAAACACTCGGGCTTGATCTGCGGAGCGGAAACTTTTTCTATCATTAGATTTTTAGGATATTGCCGATAAGTGATTCAGTACTAAATGCAATGCAGGGGGGAAACATGATCAAAGGATTTCTCAAGATTGTCTTCGGTCTGATACGCCTGGCATTCTTTCTTGCTATATTCATAGTCATTTTCCATACTTGGGTGATCAAGCAAGCTATCACATTTTCCCTAAGTTATCAGCTGGGGGCAGATGTCTCGATCCAGAACGTTAAAATGGACTGGAAGAACACGGGCTTTGAGGTTCAAGGTCTTGAGATCGGGAATCCCTACAGCTTCCCGAAAGGGATCCTGGCGAATATTCCGCTTATGATCGTCTCAGTGGATCTTCCCGGCATCTCCCAGGGCGTCTTGCGGCTCAAGACTGTGGGCATCGATCTCCGGGAACTTCAGATCATGAATGTTCCGCAAAAGGGTTTGAATCTCTTGGAACTGAACCCTCTGAAAAAAAGCAATGAAGAACGATCCTCATCATCCCGCGAAGCCGTCCAGACACAAATCAAAAAATATACACCCGAGGTGATAATTGACGAACTCATTTTTTCCATAGGGGATATCAACTATTTGGATACAAGCGGTCCTTCCTTAAAACAAAATCATTATCCGGTCGGGATCCGTGGCGCAACCTATTACAACATTCGCGGGACCCAGGATGTGACAGCGATCGTGGCGGGAGAAGCTTTGAAAAAAATGGGTTTTGGTTATCTTAAGACGCAGTTCCAAAAATTTCAGGATCGCTCGGTTTCTTCCGAGGCTAAGAAGCGAAGTCTTTTAAGCCAGGTCATGGAAACTTTGAGTTAGAATTCGCTCTGCGAATCTCATAACCCCATGTAAAAAAACAGGTTGCAAACTTTCTTTAGAATGCAAAAAGTTTATTCTTGGATATTATAATCTGCGTGTTTAAATGTAGGCGGCTTCAAGAGATAGGGCAGGAAAAAGATTTTTTTAAAAAGCTTGACACGATTTTCTTTTTCAATAGAATGTCCACTCTTTCTTCAGAGGAGAGCTGTCTCCGCGTAAGGTGATTTCTGTCTTCAAATGCGATGTTTTTCTGAAGAAAAAAGGCTTTTTATTTTTGCTGTAGTAAAAATGTCGTGGCGAGCGATCGAAAGCGCTTAGCAAAGTCAAGCGCTGGAGTAGCTCAGTCGGTAGAGCACATCCTTGGTAAGGATGAGGTCATGGGTTCAACTCCCATCTCCAGCTTAGGATGCGAAAAACAAAACCTCAATAAGGGAGAATTTATATGGCAAAAGAACAATTCAAACGCACCAAACCTCACGTGAACGTTGGAACAATTGGACACGTGGACCACGGCAAAACAACCCTGACCTGTGCCATGACCAAAGTTTTGTCGGCCAAAGGTATGGCTACGGTTCGTGAATATGCAGATATCGCCAAAGGCGGTACGGTTCGTGACGATTCCAAAATCGTAACAATCGCAGTCTCCCATGTAGAGTACGAGTCCGAAAAACGTCATTATGCCCACGTTGATTGCCCAGGGCATGCGGACTACATTAAGAACATGATCACAGGTGCCGCCCAGATGGACGGAGCGATCCTGGTCGTTTCTGCTGTGGATGGTCCGATGCCCCAGACCCGCGAGCACATCCTGCTTGCCCGTCAGGTTGGTGTCCCTGCCATTGTGGTATTCCTCAATAAATGTGATCTCGTTGAAGACAAAGAACTTCTTGATCTCGTAGAGATGGAAGTTCGCGATCTTCTCAAGAAATACGATTTCCCGGGCGATAAGATCCCGGTTATCCGCGGTTCAAGTCTTCCTGCAGTTCAGAATCCCACGGATCCAGAAGCCAGCAAATGTATTATGGAACTCATGAAAGCGCTGGATGAAAGTATTCCTGAGCCAAAGCGTGATATTGACAAGCCGTTTTTGATGCCGGTTGAGGACGTTTTCTCTATCTCCGGCCGTGGTACGGTTGCCACAGGCCGTATCGAGCGCGGGATCATCAAAGTGAACGACGAAGTGGAAATTATTGGACTTCAGGAGAAATCGTTGAAGTCGGTTGTAACGGGCGTGGAAATGTTCCGTAAGCTTCTCGATGAAGGGCGCGCCGGTGACAACGTCGGATTGCTTTTGCGCGGTGTCGAAAAAGATCAAATTGAAAGAGGGATGGTTATCGCGAAGCCTGGCTCCGTGACCCCTCACAAGAAGTTCAAAGCTCAGATTTATGTGTTAAGCAAGGAGGAGGGCGGTCGTCATACACCGTTCTTCAAAGGGTATCGGCCTCAGTTTTATTTCCGCACCACCGATGTTACAGGGATCGTGACTTTGCCGGCCGGCGTAGAGATGGTTATGCCGGGTGACAACGTCGCAATCGAAGCGGAACTGATCATGCCGGTCGCAATGGAAAAAGAGCTCCGATTCGCCATCCGTGAGGGTGGAAAAACGGTCGGTGCCGGCGTTGTCAGCGAGATCATCGCGTAACATCTCGTTCGGCCACAAATCCTAGCATTTTTGGCGAAGCCCTGCTGGCTGTAAGGCGTTTATTTTCGCCGTAAGAGGTCTTACAAGCCGAAACCAGTATTTCGAAATCACGTTTTTTGCGTGGTTTTTTTAAGACAAACAAAAAGGTTTTATTTCAATGCAAGAGATTATCTCCCTAGTGTCGACCTGTGATTGCAAGGCGACTTACTGGACACGAAAGAACAAAAAAAAGAATCCGGACAAAATTGAACGGAAAAAATACTGTCCGAGTTGCCGCAAGCGTGTCCTTTTTCGGGAGAAGAAATAAGCTTTCGGAGCCACACGGGACAGAGGCCTGTAGCTCCAATTGGTAGAGCGGCGGTCTCCAAAACCGCATGTTGCAGGTTCGAGTCCTGCCAGGCCTGTTTTTAATACGGGCGTACGTTAAGGACTCGAAATAAAACGAGGGTGTTATGGTTCAAAAAGCAGCAAATTTTTTCCGGGAAACGCAGCAAGAACTCAAAAAAGTCACTTGGCCGACGTGGAATGAATTGTGGCAAGCGGCCACGGTGGTCATTATTGTGACTTTCTTCACATCTGCGTTTATCGCGGCTGTGGATTTTTTTATTTCAAATATCCTCCGGATGTTGATCAGTTAACGTTATGGCCGACGCAAAATGGTATGTAGTACATACACAGACGGGCGTGGAAACCAAAGCTCGCGCGAGTTTGATCAGTCACGCGGAGACTGCGGGACTTCCGCACTTGATCCATGAGGTGCTGATCCCGTTAGAAAAAGTCAGCGAAGTTAAAGGCGGTAAGAAAAGGATCAGCGAGAGGAAGTTTTTCCCCGGTTATATCCTGGTCAAGATGGAATTGACCGATGAGAGTTGGTATCTGGTTCGCAATACGCCGGGGATCTCGGGGTTTATCGGGTCGGGAAAAAACCCGATTCCGCTCACAGAAAAAGAAGTTAACGCCATTATCCGTGAACAGGAAGAAAAACAGACAAAACCGAAGCCGAAAGTCGAATTTGAAGAAGGCGAAAGCGTCCGGGTCAAAGAAGGCTCGTTCGCGAATTTTAACGGGACGATCGAGCAGATCAATCCGGATCGCGGCAAAATGCGCGTGATGGTCACGATTTTCGGTCGGCCGACGCCTGTGGAACTCGAATACTGGCAAGTAGAAAAGATCTAAAAATGGCAAAAGAGATTAAAACAAAAATCAAGTTGCAGATTCCGGGAGGGCAAGCGAATCCCGCGCCGCCGATCGGCCCCGCGCTCGGGCAGCATGGTGTCAACATCATGGAATTCTGCAAACAATTCAATGAGCGCACCAAAGACCGTCCGGGTACGATCCTGCCGGTGGTGATGTCGGTTTATAAAGACAAATCCTTTACTTTTATTCTTAAATCACCACCCGTGGCGGCTGAGATCAAAAAAGTTGTCGGACTTGCAAAAGCATCCGGCGAACCCGGGCGTGTAATGATCGGCAAGATCACCCGCGATCAGGTTCTCGAGATTGCCCGCAAAAAAATGGTGGATCTTAATACGACCAAGATCGAAAGTGCGGTCCGTATTGTAGAAGGCGCAGCCCGCAGCATGGGTATCGAAGTCGTCAAATCAAAGTAAGAACAGGACAGGCGATGAAACGCAGCAAGCGGTATCAAAAAAGAGCGGCTCTGGTGGAAGAAGGAAAGTTGTACTCTCTGACCGAAGCCGTCAAGATCCTCAAAAAAGTCGAAAAAAGCAAGGCGGACGAAACGATTTCGCTTAGTTTCCAGCTTGGTGTTCGCGCGGAGCAAGGCGATGAGAACGTTCGTGGCACCGTTAGTTTGCCGCATGGTAGCGGGAGATCCTTACGCGTGCTTTGTTTTGCCAAAGGTGAGAGTGCTAAGGATGCCGAAGCTGCCGGAGCGGATTTTGTTGGGGCAGAAGAGCTTGTGGAAAAAGTAAAGAACGGTTTTCTTGATTTTGATGTGGTGGTGTCTCATCCCGATATGATGCGTGAAGTCAGCAAGCTTGGACGCGTGTTGGGGCCCAAAGGCCTTATGCCGACGCCGAAAACCGGCACCGTAACACCTCAAGTCGGAAAAGCGGTCAAAGAAGTGAAAGCCGGACGCATTGAATTCAAAAGTGATAAGACGGCGGGGTTGCATGCGGTATGCGGCAAATTGTCCTTTGGCGAAGAAGCGCTTTTGGAAAATGCCCGGACCGTCATCAAAGCCGTGAAGGATTCCAAGCCCGCGACGAGCAAGGGCGAATATCTTAAAACGGTCCATATTGCGACGACCCATGGCCCGGGTCTCAAACTTAATACGGGAGCGCTTTAAGCCATGCCTTCTTTTGAAAAAAAATTGATGTTTGAGGAGATCGTCAAGGAATTCGAAAAGAGCCCTTACGCTTTTATCTCCAATTTGAACGGAGTTTCGGTTCTTGATATTTCGGAAGTACGGCGGAATCTTGAAAAGGTTTCCAGACGTTCGCTCATGGTCAAGCACGCGATGGCTCGCAAAATCTTCACGCAGTTTAAAGTGAGCGGCGCTGAAAAGTATCTGAGCGGTTCCGTGGTCATTACATTCGGGGATAAAGACCCGCAAGAGATCTCAAAAAAACTTGTCGATTTCTCCAAAACGAACGAAAAGTGGAAACCCGCCGGGGTGATCTTTGAAGGTCAAGTCTACGGCGAGGATTTCGTCAAACAGCTTGCGAAACTTCCGTCGCGCAAAGAGCTTCTGACGCAGTTGGTGCTGCGTATGAACTCTCCGATCCAGGGTTTCGCGAACGTCCTCGGAGCTCTCACGCGCAATCTCGTGGTCGCTTTGGAAGAGGTCCGTAAGAAAAAAGCAGCTACTGGCGCTGCGTCTTAAGAACGCCAGTACCGCATCACATTTGAAATAGGG
>Ga0247841_10005121_pt1 | contig 21645 bp, 29 predicted proteins | sample LaCruzMarch2015__2_FD_192410 | JGI IMG/M metagenome (GOLD analysis project Ga0247841, IMG submission 192410) | Freshwater microbial communities from meromictic Lake La Cruz, Castile-La Mancha, Spain - LaCruzMarch2015_18m | ecosystem: Environmental > Aquatic > Freshwater > Lake | place: Spain... | reverse complement strand
TATTACATTTAAAATATGTATTTTCAAAATTATTATTATTATTAATATTATTATCAATATTATTAGAAAATAATATATATCCATTTATATTTTCCAATGATATATAAATATTTATTGTATTGTTTATAGAAGTAATTTTTAACCAACCATTAATCTTATCATTAAATGAAATATTATAAAAATTATTATTTTCAAATATACTTAAATTAGAATAATTTTTATTCTTTAATAAAAAATGTTGCATTTATATAATCAGATAATATTAAATTTAATTTTATAGAAAAATAAAATTTATATATAAATATATATTATAATTAATGGCTAATGTTTGCGATTTAGATAATTCTATTAATGGATTAAAAATAAAATTAAATACTGGATGTTTAGCTACTGAATTATTTAAAATAAATGAAAAGATTGGTTATTTAGCTTATAATTTAATAGATAAAATAGATGTAAATATAAATTTAAATGACAAGATTTTTATTGGTTTAAAAAAATGCTCATGTGATGATAATAATTGTGAAAATCCTTTAACTAAAAAATGTATTGATCATATTTTATATGTATTAGTAAATGATAAAAATTGTTAAATATAAAAATTTATATATGATATATAAAATATATTATATATCATATATAAATGTTGTTTTTTGAAATAAGTATTTTATGTATTAAACACACATTTTTATATTTATTTTATTATGATGAAAAATTTTGTGATAATTTATTATTTGAATTAAGTAATATTAATATTATATTCGTAAAAATATTTCAATGGCTTTCATCTGAAAAAAAAATTAGCGAAAAATACTTAACTTTATTAAATAAATATTTAGATAATTCACCATATGATGATAATTCTATAGATAAAAATACATTAGTTAATTTAATAGAATATTCAAATAATAATAACTATAATTTAGAAATCAATTCTTTTACTCCTTATAAATCTGGTTCAATAAATCTAGTATTTATAGGTTATTTAAATGATAAAAAGATAGTAATTAAAATGTTAAGGAAAGATATAAAAAAAAAAATTGAAGAATCAATAATATTTTTTTATTATATTGAATATATTTTTTTTATTATATTTTATATATATAATTTAGATGGTATAATTTGTGATATTATTAATAAAAATAAAAATATTTTATTAGAACAGATAAATTTATTAAAAGAATTAGATAATATGAAATTATTTAAAGATAAATATAAAAATAGTAATTATATTATTATTCCAAATATTTATGAAGAATTCTCAATTAAATTTAATAATTTAATTATAATGGATTTTATTGAAGGAAATACTATACATAATATTAAAGAAGATGATAAAGAAGAATTTAAAAAATTATTTATTAGATACAGTTGTTCATTATTTGAAAAAGAAATACTTCATGGAGATCTTCATATTGGGAATATATTATTTTGTAAAATAAATAATGTATATAAATTAGGATTAATTGATTTTGGTATAATATATTTATTAAATAAAGAAGAACTTGATTTAGCTTATAAATTAATACAAACAAATAATATTGAAGAATTTTCTAAAACAATAATTTTTATATTGAAAAAATATACCAAATTCAAAAATAATAAAAAAAATAATATTACACCGATCAGAAAGAAAAATGAGACAAAATAAGTAAAACAACTTAAAGACATTGTATTATAATAAAATAACGGAGGAGAACCTATATTTTTTACTAAGCCTTTTCAAGCATTAGGGGTAAAAAGTTTAGTGGTTTAAAAATTCAAAATCTCTTATGATGTTCCCTTAATAATTTATATTGTTTTGCTACCGATAATTTGTAAAACATAAAATATTTTTAGTAGGATTTCAATTCCAATAATTCTAAAAATATGTAAATTATTATTGTATAACAAAAGTTTCCAACCGATTTATTCTGTCAAATGGAAACAAGCCTTTTACAGGTGCTTTTACATCACTATTAAGAAATTTGTCTCATTTTTCTTTCTGGTCGGTGTAATAAAAGTTTCAGAATGAATTTCCTCAAAATAGCAATTTTCAAAATGTTTTAATTCTGAAGCAGCTCCAAAATGTAAACCTTCACAAGTAGGTAAAATAATTGTTTCTGACATATTAGCTTTTAATTTTAGTTATGTAATTATTTTTACATACTTTTTATTATTCAATTTTAAAAAAAACCTTCGATTAAATTAATACCATGAAAATAAATCGAACCTTTAAGCTTTGGATGGGATAAAACTTTATTAATTAACTCTTTCTCTCCATCAGTCAATTCAATATCTGTTAATTCTTGTTCAATTTGTTTAATTTTATTAAAATATTCCTTATTTCTAATGATTCTTTGAACTCTTAATACTTCTATGAGAATACTTCTTTCAGTATCAAATTTTTTTCTTTCTTCAGAAGGATATTTTTCCCAATAGTCAAGTTCATTATATTTGCTTGACAATTCTTCTAATCTATGTTCAAGTTTTTGAAAATGTTCTTCTGTATAAGGTTCTGGAAGTTCTGAATATTTAATATAGTTAGTATAATTTTTAACATCCTGATATTTAAATAGTTCTGGATTAGTTTTTCTAGTAATTTTATAGTTATATGAGATTTCATCCATACTTTCCATGTATTTTATGACATGTTCTCTTTTTTCAAAACGTTTATCAAGTTCCCTATAAGGAATAATAACTAATTTATTATGTTCAAGTGAAATCATTTTTCTAACATCAATACAAATTGGCAAAACATCATCGAATAAATTTAATTGTTTATTAAGATAAATTTCATATTGAACTCCGTAATAATTTCCGTGCACCATATTTAAATTAATACATATGTTTTTAAGCTATTTCACAAGTTATGAAATAATTATTCTGAAATAAGTATTTCATAACTTGTGAAATAGTTATTAATAGTGACACCTGGTAAGGGGCTCGAACCCTTCAGCTTAAAAGGCTGACATACTAACCAATTGTATTAACCAGGTATTGTGTTACAGGTTCCAATATAAAAATACCCAAATTTTTATTAAATTGCTGTATGAAACCTTTACATATTATATAGCCAATTTCTCTTTAAGTAGTTTTGATTTATTATATTTTGGAAAATTGATTTAGTTTTCAAAATTATAATATAACTTAAATCAAATATGAAGTCTGAATTATTAATAATTATATCCATTGGCTCTTTTGTAGGAACAGTTATATTATGTACTTGTTTTAAAATTTATAAAAATAACATGAAAATACAAAATGAAAAAAACAGATTAAATTCAATTCATATGAAATTAAAACAAAGAAAAATGATTACACCTATCGAAGATCATGAAGATTTGAAAGATGAAAAATATAATGATATATCCACTGTTGAAAGTAGAACTGCTGAACATTTTGTTTAGAATTTAGTATAGTTATAATATATATGACAACTAGACGAAGCACTAGAGGAAATCCTATAGAAGCTCCTATTGAAATACCACCTGAATTATCAAATGAACCTATCAAAAGCCCAAGAAAATCAAAAGCAATTGTTTCTGAATCTATTCCTGGTTCAGAATATGTATCAGACCCAAGTTTACCGCCTTGCGAAACTGATATCGAAGGATTGAAAGGCCAAACTTTTTAAAATTTCGTTTATAATCAGCTTAAAAAAGGAACAAGTGTTGATATTCCAAAAGTTTATGTCATGATGGGTCCTCCAGGCGCAGGTAAATCAACTATCAAAAAAACGTTTGATATAAATAATTATGTAAATATTGATTTAGATGAAATCAAAAAGATATGTGTTAGATGTTTTCCAGGTAATCCTCATTAGCAGGTTTTGCAATAATTGGTAATTTAAAAAGATTTGCAAAACAATTGACAGAAATGGCAGTTGCTGAACGAATGAATATTTTATTTGATACTACTGGTAGAATGAAAGATGTTGTTGAAAATGTATTAAATGTAACTGAATCAGCAGATTATCAACAAGTTTTTATAATTGTTTATACTTCTCTCGAAAATTGTCTGGAGAGAGCTTCTATGAGAAACACAATTGAAATGGACAGAGAACCAATGACATCTTCTATGATTGAAGGAGCTTATAAAAGTTTCATGGAAAATTCTGCCTCAAATGGTACAGCTTCTTATTATTTAATAGCAAATAAAGCATTAACAGATGAAGCAAATGAATTATATATTTTTGATAATAATGGATCAACCCCAAATCTATTATTTAAAAGAGTTGATGGAATTGTTGAAGTAGCAAATGAAACTCCAAATTTTTATAATATGATGATAAATTCATCAGAACCATATTTTACATTAAACAAAAAAGGTGGAAGACGTACTCGAAGAAAGAGAAGAAAGAATAGAAAAACTCGTAGATATTAATAATTTAATAAAAATAATATAAAAGTAAAACTACTAATGAATTAATGGGATATATTTATCTAATTGAAAATTTAATAAATGGTAAAAAATATGTAGGTCAAACAATACAAAATAATATTAATTCAAGATGGAATAAACATAAACAAGTTAATAAAAATTACATTGGAACTATATTATTTCATGCATATAATAAATATGGGATTCAAAACTTTAAATTTAAATTATTGTGTATTTGCTTTGATGAAGATACTGATAAATATGAAGAAGAATATATAAATAAATATCAAACTCTATATCCAAAGGGATATAATATGATAGAAGGAGGTAAAAGTAGAAAATTTACGCCTATTTTAAGACAAATATTAAGTGAAAAATTAAGAGGTAAAAATCATCCTATGTTTGGAAAACATTTGAAGGAAGAAACAAAACAAAAATTAAGAGAAAAAAATACTGGTTTAAATGCACCTAATTATGGAAAAAAACTTACAAATGATCAGAAGAAACATTTAAGTATATTAGCAAAAGAAAGATATGAAAAAAATAATTATCAATATAAGAGTGAAGTAAATGAAAAGATATCAAAATCATTAATTAATTATTATCAAGATGATAATATTAAAAATAAAAAAAATATAAAAGTCCAACAATATGATTTGAATAATAATTTAATAAAGACGTTTAACAGTATGAATGAAGCAGCTAAAGAAATTGGTGTTGCTCAATTTAGTATAGCCAGAGCATCAAATCCAGATGTAACAAATTACAAAACATGTAAAGGATTTGTTTGGAAACGAATGGAATATTAATAAGTAATTAAATAATTATTAATATTTTAGTAAGGTCTCACTGGGAATCGAACCCAGATTGGAGGATGTCTTAAAGCTTTCACTAATCAAAGTCCTCAGTCATAACCATTAGACCATAAGACCAAAAATGTATTTATTTAATCCGCCAAAATACACAAAACGCTCTATCAATTAAACTAGACCAAATTAATGAACTAGATAAAAGCAAATATTATAAAATATAATATTTGGTCTCTTATAAATCAACCTCAAAAAGTGATCTTCACCCTAAAAAGTTATTATAAGAAACATTTTATTGCCAAATTATTCATTGCTGAAATAATGAGAGCTTTACATAATAATATTTGATTAATATTAAATAAGATTGCTGTAATGGATTCATGTCTCATTGTCGTGCTACAAACGACTGAGCACTCATTGCTAAATCCTTTTATTATTAAAGCAACTAAGCCTTAATAAAAGTAGCTACATTCAGAAAATTGCTGTAAGGATACCAACTCGCTTTCAATTAATCGAAATTAATAATCGTCTCATTTAAACCAGAACTTAACTTATTTTATCCGGGTGCGCACTTTTAAATAAGACCGCGAGTTTATAGAATAATAAAAAAGAAAAAATGTACGGTATCCTAGGGGTGTTTCCCCTACATATTATATATGTATGTTGTCTTTAAGTTGTTTTTGAAATATTATTTAAATGCACGGAGAGGGGTTCGAACCCTCGCATCTTACGATAGTGGGTCTTAAGTCCACCGCCTTAGACCACTCGGCCATCCGTGCTATAATTTACAGGTTCCTCCCTTACGGGAAACTAACTAAACGTAAAGAAACGATTTCTTTTATTTTTAAATATTTGTTTGTTGCTGTATGGAACCTCACATATTATATAATTAAGATGTCTTTAAATAATTTTACTAATAATATATTTAAATAAACTGTGATCAATTAAACCATAAATATTTTTAACAAAAAGTATAATGATTATTTTAAAGTAGAAATATTTTAATTAGAATAAATAAAGCAAGAATACCACCAAATATATTTGAATTAAAAGAAAATTTTATATATCTTTCTTCAAGTTCTTTATTAATTTTATCGCTAAATCCCAATATTTTATAAAGTTTTAAAACATAAATAAAATATAAAATACCTTTAGTTAGTAAATACTTTGAATAAAATCTAAAAATAAGACCATGTATATTTTTAATTACTAATAAGTAAAAACCAAAAATTATATATACAATATTTGCGATATTTAACTCAATGGTATTAATATTTTTTGTTTTATAAATGAAAATTATAATTTGTCTAACAAAACTAAAAATCATTATTATAATTAAAATTGTTAATTCAATATTAGTAAATGGTATATTCTTCATATAAAATACACATATTATTTTTATTTTTTCATAGTTTTATTTAACCAAAATCTATTATAATTCTTAGGATAATCGAGTAATAATTCGTCTCCTTTTTTGATGTCGTTTTTAGCATAAAGTGCGCGTAGCTTTAATTCACAGTTAGATTTACCAGGTATTTCATTAATATAATTAGTTAAATTTCTGCTCTTGTATGGCTCTTCTTTAGCTACAAGAATTTTCCAAATACGTCTCATAGGATAAGTATGGAGAGAATTGGATTTATAATCGCCGTAACGATTTTTGAATGTTTTCCATTTCATTTCTTTACCATAATAGTCAGCAATTTTAGTACCAGACGGAATATCAGTCAAAGCAAACACTCCTAAGCCTTCAATTTTGGACTTCTTAATTGTGACCAAATCATTCTTTATTTTTGGCATTCTTCTTCTTGTCTTCATTAATATATTATAATACAAAAAGTATTTTAATTTTGTATTATATATGCTCATACTGGGAGTTGAACCCAGCCTAATTGCTTATAAGACAATTGTGCGAACCGACACACTCTACGAGCTTTGTATACTATCATCTTTTTATTAATAGTGCCATTAGACTATGTTTTTTTGAATTGCTGTAAGATGATATTTATTTTCCGACAACTGCAGGATTTGAACCTACGCGTGATTTTCACAACAGATTTCAAGTCTGTCTCCTTAACCGCTCGGACAAGTTGCCTTTTTTGCTAGTTTCACTTTGAATTTTGCTCCTTAGACCACTCGGACATTCAGCACCCTACGGGAACCGAAGTTGGATTCGAACCAACGCTTGCATAGCAAATAAAATTTTCAATATTTTTGCTGTATGAAACTATCACTCCCTACAGGGAATATACGCTATTTTTCTTTAAGTTGTTTTAATATTCGACCGACCCAGGACTTGAACCTGGAACCTCCTGATCCGTAGTCAGGTGCGCTATCCAATTACGCCAGCCGGCCATTTTACACTTGTTTCTATTTTTTAGGAATCGAACCTACGACCTCCAATTATCTTTCAAATTGGCGCTCTACCAACTGAGCTATACTCCCCGAAGGAACTAGAAATATTGCTGTTAGAAACAAAGAAAAAGCTCGTACCCGGATTTGAACCAGGGACCCTAGGCTCTGCAGGCCCATGCTCTAACCACTGAGCTATACGAGCATAATCGTCTATGGTTGGAATTGAACCAACTTGCCCCAGCAAACTGCTAACCTAGCATTCGGCCTCATAGACATAAAATATTTTGGACAATGGGGGCTTCGATCCCCCTACCTCACGCATGCTAAGCGTGCGCTCTACCAATTGAGCTAATCGCCCATATTGCTGTTATCTATTTTGATATGTTGTTGGAATCGAACCAACGAATTCAGAATAAATTTCTGACATAATACCATTTTATTAAACATTACTTGCTGTTAGATAACAGAAGAACCCTACCCGGGACTTGAACCCGGAACCTTAAGATTACCTCAATCGCTTTGCTTAGAAGTCTTACGCTCTATCCGATTGAGCCAGCAGGGCATGGGCATGGGCATGGGCACCAAATTTTTGATTCAAAACTTGGCACCCAAATATACCTAAAGAAAAAAAAATTAATTGTTAGCTAAAATTAAGAAAAAATATAATATAAAACTTACCTCTCACTTATTTTTCCTTTTTCCTACCTAAGCCCCTCCACCAACCTATGGGGCTAAATATACTTCTCATTTTCTCTTTAAGTAGTTTTCAAATATAATATTTCATTAATGTATATGTTAGCTAATATTTTAGTTGCTCCTTCTTTGAACTCTTTATTTGTAACAGGATTTTTAATATTATTTATTTTAGTCATATTTATAACCAATTATAAACAATTTATGAGTCTAGATCATTATCGTAAAATTACTATATTATCATTAATTGCTATTGCTTTTGGTGTTCATGGTTTAATTCATCTTGGCGTTGAGAAAGAATATGGTTTTAACCCTTATAGATGTTTTTGATCATTCTCTAGATAAGAACCTGGACCACCATCTAAAATTTCTTCTCCAAAAATCGGATCTACACCTCTAGCATAACATTCATCTTCATATGCTAATTCTTCTAATCTATCCATATCACGACCAACATCTTCTTCTTCCCATCTACAACATTTTTCGTATTGTAAATCTATTAAATCTCTAAGCTCTTCAAACTGAACCCACCAATCATCCCATTTTATATATTTATTCATATCAATTTCTTCATCTTCTTCTAGTTCCTCAAATTCAAAATAATAAATGCCAAAATATTTTAACCATCTCTGTAAACGTTCTACATAATCTTGTTCATACAAAACATTTGTATATCGAAATTTTTCAGTTCTATCTTCAAAACAAATATTATTTGTTAAGCGACCATTAAAATAATTAGCTTCTATAATAGTATCAGCTGAATCAGCATTTGCGAATATATCTCTCAATGTAAAATAAACATTGTCATATAATGATTTTTTCTTGAAATCATTACAATTCATCAAACAAATATATTTAACTCCATCAATGATTCTACCCCAAGTCATCTTATAATATAAATTTACTTTGATATATTTATATTATTTTTATTTCAATTTTTTTGGCTCTTATAAATTCTTTTAACACCTAAAGGCAAATGCTAAAACTCCTACAGCAATTATACCCAATACTAACCCCATATGATAATTATACTGCATCTCTCTATACATTAATAACCAAGCTTTAATTTCATCTTTATTTTGTAAATGGTCCAACATCCAATCAGATTTTGGAGACAACATATAATAGAAATAATTAGTGACAAAAGCAGTTGCTACAACTGTACAAACTAAAGATGTAGTATTCATCTTCGAATGTTTTATTTTTAAATTGTAAAATATTATCCCGAGAGAAAGAATAACACCTAAGATATAACCTTGATATGATATATTAGTTCTCTCTTTTGATATTTTATCATATCTTTTTTGTAAATCACTTGAAAGAGAAGCTTTATAATATTTAACAATTGTACTTTTATCTGTTAAATTGTAAAAATAAATCATCCCAATAATGAAAATTGCTGAAATCATACAACTAATAGCACATGCCATTTATATAATTATGTAATATAATTTATTTATTGGCTCTATATGGAGGAAAATAAGCAAATTGTTGATTGACTTGATTATTAGACAATTTGGCCTTAAATTGTTTACGACAACTATTACATTGTTTAAAAGATCCATCATTAATTAAATTTATTGAATTATTTGATGAGCAAAATATACAAATTGGAGAGAATTTACTATTTAATCCTCCATTTACTATATAAGGGCTAAATGAATTAAATTGATAAGCAGAATCAATAGAAGTTTGACCTAATTCACCATTAAAAATATTAGGATTACTCATAATAATAATAAATAGAAATTATTATTATAAAAAAATGTATTTATAGTATATAATGGATAAATATGATATGTATGTTACATTTATTTTTCTTATAAAAATAGGTTTTCTGGTAATGGCTGTTACACATATTTATTTAAAAGCAAAAGGTGAGGAAAAATCTGATTTAGATAAAAAAATATTATATTGGAAGGAGAGATTTGAATTTATTTTCATAGCATTAATGTCAATTCTATTGATTTATGTATTTAATCCTAGAACAGATAGAACCATTTTAGTAGATAATGAAACAAAAATATTATTATATTTATTTGGTTTTATTCTATTAATAACTGCAAAATGGGAGTTATTCATTAAAGAATCATCTTTAGTAAAAAAAATTCAAAAATTACTTGGTAATGAAGGTTCAACCTAAATTTTCAATAATTAAATTTTCATCACTAATTTTTCATCACTAATTTTTCCAGGAGCCATATTTTCTTCCTTATTTTCATCAATTAACATTATTGCCATAGCAGCATAATTATGTAGATCAATTAGAGTATCTCTTAAACTTTCATTATTAACTAAATTAACACCCCTATTTGTAACAGAAACAAGTCGTTTAATTTTATCACCAATTCTTACAATGACACCAATTGAACCATAATCAGCAAAAGCATCACCATAATCAGAATTTTTTATTTTAAAAAGTTCTAATGCTTCATTTTGAACTTTAATCAATTGAGAGATTCTATAATCAGTCATTTATACATAAAATAAATTATTATATTTAAATCAATTTTATTTATATTCGTTTTCTTTGAAATAAATAGCCAGCTGAAGAGCGACCTACCATACCAACATCAGTATGTGGTTTATAAATAAATGTTCCTTTACTTATTGTATAACATAAATTACTTGAACACCCATTATACATTTTATTGTATGGTAAAAGAGTAGTATCAAACATAGTTTTAAAGTTAGTAGCCTTATTTAATCTATTAGAAGGATAAGGTGTTGTATAAGTTGTCGCAAGTTGCATTGGTGTAGACATTATATTATACAATAAGATATTAAAAATAATAAAATATATTATTCATGGATCCAATAACAACAAGTTATACAATTATATGCTTTTTTTGGATATTAAGAAAACATCATCAAGATATGAATGAAATAAAAGATAAATTACATCGTATCAACTTATATTTAAATACTGGAAGATAGTTTAATGTCTTCCGCAAGAACCACATCCAGGTCTAACATTATGGACTCGGGCAATAAAAGGTGCATTTAAAGCAGAAGGAGCTTTTGGAGAAGCCATAGATGGAGTAACACCTAAACTAGCATTGTTTATTATTTGTCTTTGAACAGGTAATTGATGATTACCATTAGAAATAAACATATACAACTTTTGTGGCATTATACTAAATATAAATATTAAAATTATTTTTTTTGTAATTTTAATATTTATTTCAAAAATATTTTTAAATATTTATTGATAATGTAGAGAAAGGTAGTACACAAGTAACACCATTTTTTGTAAGATATTGACCACTTCCTATACTAATATCATCATTATCATTATTATTACAATTACATGGATAATAAATTAATAGTTCATTAATAGTATCATTTTGAATAGTACCATCATCAAATTGAATAGTATAAATAGTAGATGTCTTTGAAATAACGATTGCTTTAGAATAATAATCAATTCCAGTTTTAATAGCATAAACATAATCACCTACGTTAAATGAAAAAATAGTGGATGGATATGGTTGCCATAATGGATTATCATATATGATAATATCTTGTTTTTCATTTTCAACTGGAGTACTAATAGGACAATCGCAACCAGCATCAACAATATTAGTTTTCATAGTTTTACCGCCATAAATTGGGAAAGCAGGATTGAATGCTATAGGTTTACCAAAGTTTGGTGGTACGACTCCTCGTCTCATTGGTCCTTTACCTTTTAATCTATTTAAATATCTATCATAAGAATTATGTTTAATGTCGCAACCAACTCCACCGGGAGTTTGACAACCTGGTCTACTAGAAGTAACAGATGTATGTCGTCTATTAATAGTTGACATATTAAATCCAGTTGGTATAGTAGCACGTTGAACACTAGGAATAGGTCTATCGCTCATTTGATTCCAACAAACACCATAAAATCCTTTATCAGGATCAGATATAGGTTTTTTATACGCTGTTAGAGCTCCTAAATTATCAACATATAGAGACCCATAAACTCTAACTGTATCTTGAATAATTTTAAGTTTTTGATATTGATCAGCAGGTGTAAACCCTCCAACACTTGTTTGTGTTCTATTAGGAAAGTTAGGATTACAACTACGATATCTATAATAAGCTGGTGGAACTCCTAATTGTTTTGCATATGGAGGATTAAATACAATTGATGTAATTGAAGTTTGTTGACTCATTATATATATAAAACGTTATAATATTTTATTTTATTTAAAATTGATTTTAATTTGAAAAATAAAATGCAATAACAAATAACAATGAACAAAATAACTAAGGATATTCCAAATATGATTAAGCAACCAGCTCAATGCTGTGTTCATTGTGGTAAAAGTTATAAAAAAAAATCGAATTTAGACAAACATGTAAATTTATGTGAATTGTTAAATAAAACAAAAAAATCATTTATTATTGAAGATGATGAAGAAATACCATCTCAACGAAAAATATATGAAATATTATTAGAATTAGGCATTAAATTTAATAGATTAGAAGAAAAAGTAGATGAGTTAAATAAGTGGGTTGTTAAAAAGAAGAAGAAAATAAATATTATTGAATGGTTGAATACAAATACAACACCAGAAATAAAATTTGATAAATTGATTGAAAAAATAGTTATCACAGAAGATGATGTTAAATATTTATTTGAAAATAGTTTTGCTGATACATTAAATAATATATTTTCGAGAAACATATATAATTTATCTGAAAGTGAATATCCAATATTTGCTTTTGTTCAGAAATCTAACATATTTTATATTTATGAAAATGAAGAAGCGGGATGGATTGAGTCAAGCAGAGAAAATCTAATTAAGTTTTTGAATAAAGTTCACATGAAATTATTTCGTCTATTTAGTCAGTATAAAAAAGATAATGCTGATAAGATTCGAGATGATGAGAAATATTCAATTTTATGTGATAAAACAACACTTAAGATAATGAATACAGATTTTAGACAGGAATCAATTTTGGGAAAAATAAGGACAAATATGTATTCAAGAATGAAAACAGACATGAAAGCATTAGTTGAGTATGAATTCGAGTTTTAATCCCAAATATTATGTTTATTATACCAATACATTTTTTCATTTGGTTTAATATTATAAATATTTCGAAAATATAATGAACAGGATAGTGGTACATTTGTACGTAATTTATCTATTGGATGAGGATTAACATAATTATCATAAATAACTGCCTTTTTGTTAATTTTTTGTTTTATTATTTTTTTTTGGATTATAGTTTTTTTTAGTCTTCATATATAAATTTTTTATTTTATTTTGATGCAATAACTCTATTTAGATTATCTACATTTGAGGTGTCAACAAATGGTAATTGTCCATGATTAAAACATTGATATACTCCAATACAGAAAGAGATAGGTGAAACAATAATTAAAGCTAAGATTACCCTGTCCATTTTATTTAAGATACTTATTATTTATTTATAATTATTTACTCAATTTTTAATTTTATATAAAAAACCATGATTAATATGTTTGAAATTTTTATTTTTATATTTAAATCTTAATAAATATTCATATAATACTTTTGATATTACTGATTGAATTAATAGATATTTAAATTTATCCTCACTTTTATCTATTAAATATTGTAATATACTTCTACAAAAACCTTTTTGTCTATGTTCTGGATTAATATAAATACCAAAAAGTGTTAACATGTTTGGATTTCCTTTAAAAAAAATTAGCTCCCCACGATGACAATTAAATTCTACTTTTCCTAATTCATACAAATCATAATTTAAAAAATATGTATCTATTATTTTAATAAATTGTTCCATATCTAATTAGCTATTATAATTTTAAATAATTTATAATAACTATATTTTAATTAGCACAACAAGTATACTTCTTATAGAAGAAAAGTTTTTATTATGTTTTAATTTATATTTAATTAAGTTTTTATTTAAAAACCACCAGTATAATTTAGAAATTTATTAATTTCATATCATTCTTCAATAGTATTATTTATTTTTTTTTCAAATAATTTTTTAAATTCTTCTTCGCCTTTTTGAGCCAAATATTGCATATTTCTCATTGTACAACCAAATGAACATCCCGAATGACCATCATATCCGAGCTCAGCCATTTTTTCTACTATTTCACTTATTCTCGAATCATCTGACCACATAAAGCTGTCGATATTTTGAGCTACAAAATCCCAAGTATTTGTTTGTGTAATTGCATACCAAGCATTAGTTGCCATTAATTTTTCATTTTTATCTTCAATATATTCCATTTTACCATCACCTAAATTTATACCATTGGAACTCATTCTTTTTAATTTTTTAGCATCGCATTTCATTGCTTCTTCCATATCCATAGCGTCAGCATAAAATACACCTTTATATGTTCGCTGCTCTATTTCATCTACTAGATCTTCTTCATCTTCCTCTTTTGTAGGAGGAATTGGAGGTAAACAATCAAATTTATATACATTAAAATCTTCTTTTCCAAAACGTTGAGATTCTTCTAGTTCAGAAATTTTATCAATGACTTCTGATGATACACAATGTGATGTGCGAAATTCAATTGACTCATCAAATGGCATATTTGATACTGGAGTGGTAGGATGATCAGCTTCATCCGCATGAACAAGATTTAAATTGTATAAAGAATTCATTTTTGAACTGGTAGACATTACTTTTATACAAAAAAAATAAAATTAATTTTTAATTTCAATTTTATTTTTAAATTTTTAAAATTTATAAATACTTACTAGTGAATTCCTGAGGAGTCATCAAAGGAATATTTAATTTTCTTGCTTCATTAGTTTTTCCTGTATCTTCATCTTTATCTTTTACTAAAACTACAAATGTTTTGCTTGATACACTAGAACCTAATTTTGCTCCAATATCTTTTAGAGCTTCTTGTAAAGCAGTATCTCTAAATCCTGTCATAACAATCGACTTTCCAAATAGAGGATGTGATTGATCTACCTCTTTCTTTTCAAAAGCTAATTTTTTAACAAGTCCAGCTTCTTTAATAAAGTTAATAAATTCTGGAATTCTCTCGACAAATGCTTCTGCAGATTTAATTGCCATTCCTTTAATCGCTGAAATCTTAGCAATTTTTTGAGAATTAGATTCTTTTGATAATAAAACTGTTGGATATGACTCCATAATAAGCTCAATTTTCTTTTCACTAAATCCACGTCCAAACATATTAGAAGCCGACATAATTGTTGTCAAAGATGCTGCTTCAATTTTCTCTCTAATCCCATCATAAAGTTTTGAAGCAGTTTTCTGTTTAAATCCTTCAACCTGTAAGAAGTCACCAATTGTCATCTTTAAAATTTCAGGAACAGAATCGTAACCAGCCTCCATAATTCGCTTGACATTTCCAGTGCTTAAACCTTCAACACCAATTCCTCTAAAGAATCCAGTAATATTTTTCTCTCGAACTGTTTCATCTGATTCTAAATCTTCAAGCATAATATCAACATGAGTGTCATTCCATTTAAAGGGAATTGATGGCATTCTTGGTTCTTCAGCAGGAACAATGACTTTTCGGATATATGGAATAACATCACCACTGCGAATTAGTTCAATAGTAGCACCAACACCAATTTTATTATCATTAATAAATGCTCCATTAAATCCGGTCGCATAAGTGATTTGAACACCTCCAAGATTAATTGGTTCGATTTGAACACGAGGTTTCAAATATCCATCCTTACTTGCTGCCCAAATTACATCAACTACTTTTGCTTCTGCTACTTGATCTGATAGAACCATTTTAAAAGCAAACGCGTGCTCAGGATTTCCTGCTTTTCTTTTGTATAACGCATCATTGGTAACAATCACACCATCAATTTCATAAGCATAATTGTATCTCCAATCAAGTAAAGTATTGGATAATAGTTCATTACTAATAGTAGGTTCTATCTTATATAATACTACCTCAACATCAAGCGTTAATAAGAATGCCAATTGTTCAGATGGTTTTTTAATTTGATTCATAACCTCATAAGCGACAAAATGTAAATCCTGAACAGCTTCATTAATGGTCTTGTGATTAACAATTCCTGCTACCATATTTCTTGGATTAGCAAATTTATCTTTATATTTGGCCTCGAATAATGCTCTTGGAATAATAAATTCACCACGAATTACAACACCTTTAGTTTTTGGAAGACGTAAGAATGGAATGAGATGACTAATATCTTGTCCAATTTTTCCATCTCCTCTCGTATAAAGCTTAGGTTTTGGTCCTTCAGTTGTATAAAGACCGCTAACACCATCAAGCTTACAAGATAAAACATAAGGTCCGGAAAATTTAGCTCTCCAATTTGCTAACGCATTTGTGTCGGGTTTGATTTTATCCATTGAACCCATTGGATATGGTAGAATAACTTTATTCCTCTCGACGGGAGCACCAATTTCATGTAGAACAGGATTGCTAGGATATTTACTTTCAACAAATTCCTTCACAATATCATATTGGTTATCTGTGAAGAAAGGCTCTTCATTGTAGTAAGCAGTGTTAGCTTCTCTCAAGAGTTGACTCAATTGATTTTCATTTAATGCCTCTAAAACTGAAATACCATTTTTCTTGAAATCATTAGCAATATTTTTATAAGTTTCGTCTTCAACTTCGTCTTCAATGATCATAATTTTTTTAGAAGCTGGTTTTGCTGCTGGTTTCGCAGCTGGTTTTGCTGGTAAAATATATTCTTCAGAATCCGAATCAGACTCTTCAATTATTAATTTTGGCTTAGAAGTTTTGATGACAATTGCTCTTCCATCAGTGCGTTCAATTGGCGATTTGTACTCTAAACCTAAGAAATCGAAGATATCCTCTTCAGATGTGAAGGTGCGTTGAACTTTTTCTCCCTTCTTTTTTGCCTCCATTTTGTAGATACCATGTTCATTCATTGTAAAACCCTTTTCTAGCGCAATATGACGCATAACAGTATTGAAAATCTTACTTCCAGTGAAATATAGGATCGCAAATGGAAATTCCTCTGGATTTGTATATAAGAAATCAACACGACGAGCAGCATCTGAAGAAGGAATTTTTGCTACAACTAGACATTTTGTAGGACCTTTGGAGAGAACATACAATATTATTTTTTCTTTTATTAAATTATCTACAAATGTTGTAAATACTCTTGGTGAATTAGATGTAATTATTACGTCAATATCTCCAGAACTTTGAGCTCCACGACGATAAGAACCAACTATTTCCATTTTACCATCTGTTCCTTTCGGAAATGCCTTCTCAAAAATCGCCTTGTAATCCTCTATTTCTGAATGTGGAATTCGTTTCAAAATATCCTCGTAGTATTGAAGACCAACTTTTTGAATATCATTCAATAATTGTTGGTTTTCTCTCAATTGAGCAATTGAAGTAATACCTTGATCGACTAAATCCTTTGCTTTCTTAGGACCAATTCCATACACTTCAACCAAAATATTCACAGGATTATTTTTTTCTCTCTCTAGAACCTTCAAGGTTCCTGTTTGAACATATTCATTTAATTTATCCATGATAGTTTCTCCAATCCCTGGCTTACCTTTTAAATCACTTGGAGACAAAATGTCGTCTGGATAAGCCATAATAGTTTCCTGAGCTTTTTGATATGCTCTAGCTCTAAATGGTTCACCCTGCTTTAACATAATATCAGCTAGCTTTTCCATAAGCTCAATAAATTTCTCATTTAAACGTTCACCTTGCTTAGACATTTGTTTTAATTCTTGTGATATCTTTAAATCTGTTTTAGTTGTATCCTTCAATTTTTCGGGTAAAAAAATATCAATTTTTTCTTTTTTTTTTACTTCTGGTGACGTGGTTGATGATTCAATTATTAATAATGGTTTTTTCCTTTGAGTTACTTTCTTTTTTTTATTATTTTTTGTAATACGTTTTCTCTTTCTCTCGGATGAAGAAGTGGAAGATGATTCTATTATCAGTATTTTTTTCTTGGTTTGTCCCTTTTTCTTTATATTATTTGACTTTGGCATATAATATCTCGAGAGAAAATTAAAAGTTATATAAATTCTCAATTATTATTTATATCTAATTATTATCCCGCATAATTTGAATAAGATACCAACGAAAATCAGATAATATATTATGTTTATTTTCATTATTAGACGATTTAACTAACCATAACTCGGTTTTCTCAATATAATCCTTAGGTATTATTGTGCTTAACAAACAATGATTTGAATGATGATAGTTTGAATTAATAATTTCTACTCCCTCTTCCGTTTTTATTCCTCGAATTTCTATGTTAATTTTATAAAGTAGTGCGTCTTGATTAATTGTTAACCTTTGATAATATGATGTTTTATCATATATAACTAAATCAAACTTAGCATTAAAGCGACTTGCGTTTTCTAAGAAGTCTTTTCCTGGTAAGTTGTGAGATAATTCAAATACAAATTGTGGATAAATAAAAGGCAGCGGAGTAGTATAATTTGTCCATTTTAATGTGATAACAGACGATTCACTATATTTTTTACCCAAAATATTGTAAATTTTACAAATTTCTTTTTGTACAAAATAAGCTAACTTTTTTCTATCAACATCTAGCTGAGTGATTTTTAAATCAATAATACCTACTGTGTATTCTTTATTTGGAAATGATACAATAACTACAGTTTCTTTTGGATTGGTTGAAACCAATAAAATTTCTAATTCAGGAGTTACAAATTTATATTCCCCTTCAACTTCCGAACTATTATTGTAGTGTGAGTCTAAAATTTGATAGACCAATTTATATGATTTCTTTAAAATAATTTCGTGTCTAATAGCTGACATTTTTGATAAATACTTTTAAAGATATTTAAATAAAATATCTCAATTTTATTTTGAGAGAAAAAAGATATTGACCAAGTGGCCTCACTTTTAATAATTAATTCAATTACAATAACAATCTATATACTACCTAGCTAATTTTTCTAAACATTAAATGCTCTTACCTTGGCTTTTTCAGCCTGGTACATTTGATCCAAATTTATAAGCACCATTCTTAGCTGAGCTACTTCTGCGTGAAGATACATATTCTCTTGCTCGACAGTCTGGACATATCTCCAATCAATGCTGATCAAGTTCTCGTCTTCTGCCTCCAATTCAGCTTCAATTTCTGCCATCTGAGCTTCTTCTTCAGTTTCCCATCCATTTAACAATTCATCAAATTCTTCTTCTAATTTAGCTGGTGGCAGCGTATCTGGCTTAGTGACGAGTTGAGTATAAGTTGGCTTCTTTGGAGCATCTGGGCATGCGGCTTGCTTATTGACTTTCTTCTCGGGTGTCTTTTCGACAGCTTTTACACTGACAGACTTAGCCTCACCGAGGTCAATTCTTGGTTTGCGCTCGCCTGGGATATGCTTCTTGGCAGTGTTTGGCAGGACAATCCAATAATACTCAGATTCATCGTAGTAGATCTTGACGCTTCCATTTCTCTCGATATCATCTTGAGTTTTAATGGCGAACCCATTATTATACCACTTCTTGAAGTGGATATACACAGCATTGTATGGCTTTCCATCGCGGTCTTGCTTGGCAACAAAATCAACCCGGTCTACATCACCTAATTCAGCAAATGCTTCGGTAACATACTTCTGGGTGAAGTTAGGGAAGACGTGAGGGATGAACAAACTGATATTCTTAATAGCAGACATTTTAGCTTAAAACTTGATGGCAATAGTTAATTATGCTTTTAATTTATTACATTAAAAGTATTTCAATTTTTTTTATTTTAGCACATAAATAGCATTAACTAAAAATTTATAATACTTAATTATTTATACTTATAAATTTTTAGTTCTTATTAATTATAGCCTATATTTTAAAAAATTGAAATACTTTTTGTCTACAATACTAAAAGCATATTACTCATAACAAGTATCAAGTTTTTAAGACTACGCTAACTAACGTGAAAGATGTCCGCTCTAATTGATTGCCCAATCTGTATGGATTGCATTGAATCCACTACCAAGAACTGCGTGACAACTGAGTGCGGACACTGCTTCCACACCAATTGTTTAATGCAAAGTGTTGCCCATAACGGCTTTGGCTGCCCATATTGTCGCACTGCTATGGCTGAAGCAAATTCGAAGACTGTCTGGGAGGATGAGGAAGAGGAGGAGACTGTCTGGGAGGATGAGGAAGAGGAGGAGACTGTCTGGGAGGATGAGGAAGAGGAGGAGATGTTTGATGAAGACGCTATGCGCGGATTCAGATTCTTCTGGAATAACCTCAATGGTGAGCCTCATGACGAAGATGACGAAGATGATGAAGCTGACGAATTCCAAGTTGAGGAATGGGCTGAGCGTGCTGCTGCCAATGAAAATTATGTAGACCCAAGTATTCCTACAACTGATTTTGTTGCCCAAAAGCTTCGTGAACAAGGCGTCACCTTCGAGCAGCTTGTTAAGATGGTATGTTTTAATGGGCACGAAGAATACGAAGATGATGAAACTGGTCGAAGATTCTGGTGCGATATATTTGGTAAGATTCGCATCATCGTTCACAATTACACTCCAGAGCAAGCATCTGTTCCAGTTGAACAGCCAGCACCAGTCGCAGCACCAGCACCAGTCGCAGCACCAGCACCAGAAGTCGATTTCGCAGCGCAACCCAAGACCACTCAAGTAAGAATAAGTGTTCCAAGATTTATGATTCATGTATAAAAAATAAATATAAAAATATAAAAAATGTATTTGTAACTTAATAATTAATTATCATTTAAAAGTGAGACCATTTGGTCAATACCTTTTTTCATGATTTTTTAATTGTAAATAAAATTGAAATCTTTTTTTATGTCAAAATACATTTCACCAAAATAACAGCAACTATGGCAGCTTTTAACATAGAAAAATATATAAATTCTTTACCAGATGATATTGAAACGATAAATGTCTCAAATAAATCGTTAACTTATCTACCATCGTTAGAACGTTTTCACAAACTTAAAGAATTGTATTGTTGTGAGAATCAATTAACCTCATTGCCACCACTCAATCCCTCTTTACAATACTTAGATTGTTCTAATAATCAATTAACCTCATTGCCAGAACTCAAACCGTCTTTACAAAGATTAGATTGTTCTTACAATCAATTAACCTCATTGCCAGAACTCAATCCGTCTTTACAATTCTTAGATTGTCATAATAATCAATTAACCTCATTGCCAGAACTCAATCCGTCTTTACAAGGATTATGGTGTGATGACAATCAATTAACCTCATTGCCAGAACTCAATCCGTCTTTACAAAGATTAGATTGTTCTTACAATCAATTAACCTCATTGCCAGAACTCAATCCGTCTTTACAAGGATTATGGTGTGATAATAATGAATTAACCTCATTGCCAGAACTCAATCCGTCTTTACAAATATTATATTGTTCTTATAATCAATTAACCTCATTGCCAGAACTCAAACCGTCTTTACAAAGATTAGTTTGTTCTCA
>Ga0247841_10005120_pt1 | contig 21646 bp, 22 predicted proteins | sample LaCruzMarch2015__2_FD_192410 | JGI IMG/M metagenome (GOLD analysis project Ga0247841, IMG submission 192410) | Freshwater microbial communities from meromictic Lake La Cruz, Castile-La Mancha, Spain - LaCruzMarch2015_18m | ecosystem: Environmental > Aquatic > Freshwater > Lake | place: Spain... | reverse complement strand
GCTCCCCGGAAACTGGAAACCGATAGAATAGAATCCTGTCAAACCGATATCTATAATACCCCCTGGAGACCCAGTGCATCCGTGCGTAGTAACGTCAAGTGACCCTGTACCAGGCCGAATGCTTACATTGTTTCTGCTGTAACCTGGTTATATTTAAACTTACGCTTTCATTGGCATGCCCGGAATTATTCCACAAAGTTTTAATATCCAACTATCAACCATTTTTATGAATTCGCCCCTTTTGAGCCACATTGGTCAATATCGGGCTGCTGTTTTCGCCACTTGTACTCATTGAAAGCTCGGGGAACGAAACCTGTTCGGGTAGTTGGCTGTAGACCTGCCGGATCAAAGAAGCGATCTCAAAACGGGCTGCATCAAGATTAGCCGTTTTCTTAAATGACAAATTAATTCTACCGGAACCTTTCGACGACACCGACGATACCCCCTTAATGCCATTAACCGAACTAAACAAACCTTCGAGTCTGGAAGTCACCTCCTGCTCAATTACCCGTGCCGAAGCATCGGACCAGCGGTAACTGACCGACAAATCCGGTAAGGACCGCGAAGGCGTTAACTGCACATTAAGTAATGGCAATAAGCTCGCACCTATAATCATCAGCAGCACAAAGGTGATAAGTAGGGAGAATGAAGATAATTGGTATTTAGAGTTAGGAGTATTCAAAGCGAAGGGATGTGTATATTAATCTTAATATTTTATTTTAGCATATGTTGCTGAAGTGCAGGTTTCACCTCCACCTCCATCTTTGGCTGTTCATTTGATTGGAGTATTAGTTTCCCTTTTTTTTTATTTAAACCTTTTAGCATAATTTTACTCGTTTTAAGATTTTTCCTCTTATTGCATTCTTTTTTGTATTTCCTTTAAATACAATTCTTTCATTTCTTTTGAACGAATTGGGTTCCCTAATAATAAGATATTATTTTCTTTATCTATTAAAACAGTTTCAAGATCTTGAGCTTTCTCCATAAATTGGTTTCTTTTTATATATTCATTCTTTTTATCCAAGAAAAATGGGTATGAAAATTTTTCGATACCACCGGTTTCACACAAATATTTAAGTAACTCAAACCTATCATCTGATTCACAAATTAAAATTATTGGAATCTTATATTTATCAAATTCTGTAACTAAATTTTCCCATAATTTGATTTCTGTGATACAGGAGCCACAAGATGCATTTATATGCGTAAAGAGCTTATATTCCGCATTGAAAATTGTTGCACTGTCAGCCACCAAGTCGGGGAAAGGACTATAAACATGCAGATTATTAGGTAAAAATAATTTTTTACCCAAAGTAGAACCTATTGTCGATTCTAAAGAGGCTTTGTGAGGAGTCCTATCAGTATTGTAACAAGAAAGTAGAAAACATAAGCAAACAACAACAATTATAAATATTTTGTATTGACAATTCATGTTTCTCTTAAACTAATTTAAACTTGAATAAATTACATAACCATTTTTTTTATCATATGAATAGATCGTTTTATCGTCAGCAGAAACAGCTATTGTGTAAACATATCTATCCAATATTATCTTTTTTACAGGATGCCCCTCCCAATCATACACAAAAATATATTTTCCATAACTCCAATTATCATCTTTGTACAAATTGCCAGAATAGACCAAATAAATAAACTTATCAGTGACGGTGCCACTGACAAATGCTTTTCTGGTTTTTTTCGTTTTTAGCATATAGAAATATCCATTTGTCTTTGCCTCTTTATAATCAACATTAAAGCACAAGGGTCCCTGAATAGCAATATTTGTGTTCTTTTTTACATCATAAATTTCGATTACATCTGTATACCTATAGGGCAAAACAAATTTAACTCCTGAAGGTTTCGTGTAAATATAACAGGTATATGCATCTTTAAATGCAGTAATATTCTTTTTGGAAGATATGTTCTCGAATTGTCCAAATTCCGTGATTTTTGTATTTGTAGTTAAATCTTTTTGGACAATTTTGAAAGTCGATATATTATCCCCAACTGTCAAATAGCTGAGACTATCAATAAAATCTATCCCCCTAAATTCTTCTTTAGGAAAATATTCATTGAATACAGGCGAAAGTGAATCTGCTAAAATTTTTGATTTATTTATAGTTAATATTTTTTTTAATGTTATGTCATAAATCCAAAAACTATTATTAAATATCCCAGCAGAACTCACTCCCAAAGCCTCATTAGGACCTCTTCCTTTCTTTAAAAAACCCTCAGAAAGAATATTTTTCTTTAAGGAATAATTGTAAAAAAAATAATCAGTACCATTACGTGAATTCATAAATATTAAGACAGAATCACTTGGATAGATTGCCGAAATATTTCCTTTTTTATATTCAAATAAATCTCGAAAAACTATATTTTCCTCTCCGGAAAATTCAGTAAAAAAGATTGTATTTTTATTCAATATATTATCATTTTTCAGTCTATCACAAGCAAACAAAAAAATAAATGCCAGAATTACTGTGATGGTAAGAGTAATGTTCATCCCTTGATTTTTCTCTTTCTTTTTACACATAGCTATCATTTTTAATAACATGTCTAATTTCTCTCTTTTGGGAACTTCATTGTATTGCTTAAAAGATGGGTCTTGAAAATTTTCAAAACCCATCTTAAATAATAAATTATGATTTACAACCATTACAAACCTCAGATTCATCACAATCTTGAATGGTAGTCCCATAGACCTTACATGTATCACCAGGATCATCGCAACAAAAAGGATTTGAACCTTCAGCATTTGCAATATTTATTGCTATCAAACTTGCTAAATTCACATCAGACTTAGTGTTTTGTGACAAATTAGCATTAAAAAACATAGCGCAAGCAATAATCGCAACAATGAATATTCCAATTTTCTTTTTCATTTCTATAACTTTAAAATTTAACATAATTGAATATTCTTTATTCTTTAAGAACCCCGGAACTGTTAGTTCCAATCTCTGTTTATTTCTTTATCTTTGTTCCCCGGAGGGAACTACCACTTCTGAAGTTTGAATTCGCTGTTCATTATAATGGAGTTTTAGTTTCCTTTCTTTTATACTCAACCTGACTCCTTCAGACTTTTCGGATTGGATTTTTAGAAAAGGTACACGGCAGGCAGCAAGATTCTGAACTTTTTGAACTGCCCACTTTTCTTTCCATTGGTTCAAAATTTTATGTCACTTATAGTCATTTACTTCGTTTCATTAATTAATTCTAAAATCCTTCTCAAAGTTAAAATGCCTTTTTGCATAAAACAATTAGTCATTCCCCAAACCATTAAAATCCTTTGTGAATGGTCGATATTTTTCATAAGTGGTCAATATACTTTATGTCTGGTTAAATATCTTATATCAGGTCACCATTTTTGAAATCCTTTATTCCTAAATCCAATAAAATATTGAATATATGGTTGGCTCTTCTTCTCGAAATCGGAACTTGTTTTCCTTCAAATGCAATAATACACTTCTTACTACTGAATGATTGGACTTTCTTAAGGTTAATCAAATATGAATTGTGACACCTTAAAAATATTTTTTCAGGAATACATTTCTGAAATTTTGTGAGCGGTTGGGAGACTAATATTCCCATTCGGTCATCTTCTACAAACACTTTGGTATAACTGCCATCTGCTTTACAATACAAGATATGTCCAATATATATTAACAAATGTCTGCTATGTGTTCTAATGTGTATTATACCCAAATTTAAATCCGGAAGGGTAAGTTCATATCCATTTTCCATGGCAATGATATTGTATGTTTATCTTTGTGGATACTCGACTTTATTAATGTATCAACTTCCGGATCAACTCGTCCATTGGTGCATTATCTCGTCCGTTACAGTGAATTCAACTTTTATTTTTCGTCTAACAGATCACAAACTAAAGGGAATGTTCAGTCCAACAATTTCAATATACGGCTCCATCTAAATCCATTCTGTTCGTTTGAAAATAGAACGATTAAAGCTTTCCCCACTATGTTTTCTTCGGGCACAAATCCCCAATAGCGCGAATCGTTCGAGTTGTGACGGTTATCTCCCATCATAAAATAGTAGTTCTGCTTGAAAGTGTAGGTTGTAACTGGTTGTCCGTTCAGATAAAAAATACCACTCTTTTCTGCAATTTTCACTTTCTCCAACCTGGTAATTGTCAGTCGGTAAACCAGGAAACAAACCGGTGTCAGGTTTATTGTCATTCCTTTCCGGGGAATAACCACCGGGCCGAAATTATCAATGGTCCAGGCCAGGTTTCTATTTTTGGGGTCAATCCATTGCGTAGAATCGTTTCCCACTATATTAATGGAAACAGAATCGATACATTTTTTTGGGGTTAATTGTTTAAGTTGTAGCCTGGTTAAATTCATCCTTAGGTTTTCATTGGTCTGTCCTGCACTATTCCCCCAGGTTTCTAATTCCAGACTATCAACCATATTTCTGAATACTGCTTTATTGATTACTTTCATTTGGTATGACTGCTTTGCATTGTCTGAAACAGCTATTGCATGTCTGTTAGCAAGAACAACTCCATCGATGATTTGGAGCGTATCACCCGGAATTCCAACACACCGTTTTATAAAGTAATTGTCCCTTTTCCCCCACAGCGGATGGATAAAAACTGTCACATCACCATGCTTTATGGAAGAAAAACCACTTAGCCTGTTGTAACCCCAGTAAGCTGAATCAAGCCTGTTTTTTTTATCGGCACCCAAGTACCAGAACAGGTTGATCCACGGGATTTCGTACGGAGACTTTGGCAATGCGGGGCCCCAATTCAGTTTACTGACCAGAATCTTATCACCAACGAGCAATGTGTTCTCCATAGAGCTGCTAGGTATGGAAAATATTTCAATTAAAAACACACGTATCGAAATAGCCAGAACAAAAATGCCGACAATTGTAATCATGGATGAAGCAAAACTATGCTTTCGTATCCAGGCAAACAATGAAAAACCAGACGTGAACAATTCCCAAATCAGAATAACCAATAATGCTCCCAGGGCCAGCCAGTAAAGGCCTATTGCAGTGAAAAATATCAAAACAATAGAGAAAACGACCAACCGAATTTTACGCTTCATCATTTACTTTGATCGGGATATTCCACTTCACCGTTTATTTCCAAACTGAACGGTGAATCAGGTCCATTGTAAATCACCTCTACCGTTTTGTGGAATACTCCCGGAAACGCCGCATCATATTTAATTTTCAGCAATCCTTTTTTTCCGGGTCGAATTGGTTCTTTGGTCCATTCTGGTACTGTACAGCCACAAGAAGTTTTTACTTCATAAATAATCAATAAAGATTTCCCTGTGTTTAAAAATTCGAATGTGCAATCAGCCACTTTTCTATGCGCAATTATTCCGAAATCATGTTTCTCTTTATTAAATCCGATTGATGCATCGTTGCTGGTCACGGTGGTGGAGCAAGCGGTTAATAGGATAAAGAGTACGATTGAGTGAAATTTGTTCATATTGTTTGAAGGGTTTGAATGTTTGAAGCTTCGCTGTTTGAAAAAAAGTTTGAATGTTTGAGGCTACACTGTTTGAAAAAGGTTTGATTGTTTGAAGCTTCGCGTTTGTAACGTTCAAACATTCAAACAAATATTTATTCAAACACTCAAACCTTTTTTTTCAAATAGTAGAAACACAGTGGCACGAAATATAAGCTTACTAGTGTTCCCAGGATCATACTTCCGATAACAGCCAATGCAAGCGGTTTTTGCAAATCGGCTCCAAGGCCGGGTGTAAATAATATAGGCAGTAATGCAAGGATGGCCGTCAGACTGGTCATTATAATAGAAAGCAACCGGCGATGACCGGATTCGACGATAGCCCTCATCAATGAAGTGCCTTCATTGAACAACTTATTCATGGTGTCCACTTTCAGGATCGAATCGTTTATAACAATACCGCTCATCACCACAATTCCGATCAACGACATTAGGTTTATCCCTGCTCCGCCTAACTTCAGTGCTATAAAAGCACCAAAAATATCAATTGGCACTTCCATAAGTACGATCAACGGAAGGGTTAACGATTCGAACTGCGCAGTCAGGATAAAGTAAAGCAGGGCAAGGGATATCAGAAGGATTATAGCAAGTTCTTTCATCAACGCTTTGTTTGAAAATATATTCCCTGTAAAACCCACCTCAAATAGTCGGTCCTGACCAATAACACTCCCGATTTTTTCAGTAACGTCAACAACCCTTTCCGGCTCAATATCAAAGTTTACCGGGAAATATTCACCTTCCTTCCCGGCAACAATAAGTTTCAGATCTTCCCCTTTAGTCTCCGAAAGTAGATCGCGAACCGGAATTAATTCGTTCTTTTTGTTACGGATGAACAATTCATTTATCACAGATCGGATATCGCGGGAATTTCCGCCTAAAACCACCGGCACAAAATCCTGATTGTCGGAAATCAGAAACACCTGATTCTCATTAAAGGCGCTTTTTAAACGGCCATAGACATCGTCGAACGAAACCTCATACAACATTAACCTCGCCGGATCTGTATGCAGGATAGTATACTCCGACAATGGAATTCCTTCAATAGGTTGATCAGGCAGGGTAGATCGGATTTTATTCAAGGTATTTTTCAGATAAACCACTTTATCGGGGCCGTAATCGTTGACCGCCCTAAGCCTTGCAGTCAGCGGTCTTTCGTCCGAGGCAAAAATCATATTGAATATATTATCTACTTCGCGTTGGAGAACAATGCTTTGAGGAAAATTTTTCCTCAGATAGGTTTCTGCTTCGAGTATGGTGCTGTCTAGCTGAGAGGAATGTTTAACTTTCATATAAATCAGTGCCTCTGCCGAAGAAGCGACACTGTTTTTATCCATCAAAAACTTCTGTTCACCGATCATACAGGTATTCTGATCCAACCGTCCCTGCAAATGTTCTATCAGTTTTAATGTCCTCCTTTTGTTTTCGCTGACATGAATATGTTCATTCCAGTCAACTGCAAGCATTAACTCATCTTTGTCGATAACGGGCAAACGGGTTTTATCCAAAAACTGATACATAATGAAACTCCCTGCCAGACATGAAACAACAAGGACAACCGATAAAATCTGATTTCGCATCACAAACCGGAAACCCGACATATACAGTACCTCAAAGTTCAGCAGGTTAATTCGTTTCATGAATTTCAACTTACTTTCACCTTCCTTATTCCGGTAAAGCAAACGATAATATACTGGGAGGATGGTTACCGATACTCCCAGCGAAACAAGCAGCCCGATTGTTACTGCCATTGCCTGGTCATAAAACATTGCTCCGGCAATTCCGCTGATAAAGATCAAAGGGATAAAAACAGAACAGTTTGTAAATGCAGAACTTAAAAGCGGACTGAAAATTTCATTGGTTCCACTTGCACAGGCAGACTCGAGGAGTTCGAGTGAAGTTTCTTTGGTTTCTATAGTTTGAAGGGTTTTACGCTTAGCTGTCTGATCCGTCAGCTCACGGATTGAGAGTTTTTCGATGGCCAATTCCTGGGCAAGTTTTTGCCTTCTCAGGCGTTCGCGGTGCTGTGTGATGTTATCGATAACGATAATGGAGTTATCAACCGTCATTCCAACTCCAAGGATGATACCCGATAATGAGATAATATTCATCGAGATATGCAGAATATAGAAAAACAACATCGATACAACCAGCGAAGTGGGGATGGTAATTCCAACCAATAGGGGCGCTCTGTAATCTTTCATAAAAAAGAACATAACGATAAATGCCAATAAGGCTCCCCATATTAAGTCCTGGTAGAGGTTTCCGATTGAATAGTCGAGCAAGGTGGTTTGGTTTCGTGTAATATCAAACCGGATATCTGGATAATCCTTTTCAAAACGCAATATCAGATCGTTTAACTTTAATTTCAAGTCCGACATACGGGCATCGCTTTGCTTAATAACTGCAAATATCACTGCATCTTTACCATTATGAAGAACCATCCCTTTCTGTTTTTGGGGATGTTCAATAACCGTTGCCACATCTTTTAACTGCAATAAACGGTCATTGACTTTGAAATAGACATTTTCAATATCCTTCTTATTTTGTAAGGTCGAGGAAAACCTGATATTGTATTGATATTGCCCGTCACGGATTAATAAATTCCCAAGTTTAATATTACTGTTTCTTATACTACTTTCAACAATAGCCTGTGTGATACCAAGAGATTCAAGTTTTTGATTATCAGGAATTATTAATAACTCAGAGCTGATCGTACCGCTTATATCCACCATAGCAACCTCGGGCAGTTGCTCTATTCGTTTTGTGATTACATTCGTTGCAAAGCGGCTCAGGCCGGCAAACTCCTGGGAAACGGGGAAGAGGTAGGATTCTCCGTTAGAAAGGTTTGAAGGATTCTCCGTTTGAGGGTTTGAAATGTTTGAATATTTGAGAGTTTGAGGGTTGGAGGATTTTAAGGTAAGGTTAAGGTAGAAGACCGGGATGTCGGTGGCATTGGCCTTGATTACTTTGGGACGAATTATAGTACGGGGAAGATAGTTCATCGCACGGTCGATCTTCTCATTAACTTCAATAAAAGCATAATCAATAGAGGTGCCATAATCAAATTTCAGATGGATAACGCCTGTTTCGTTACGACATTCGCTGGTAATGTCCGCAAGGTGGGCCACCTGCATAAGTTGACGTCGAATAGGCTGAACGACTGTATTTTCCAATTCTCGAGCCGTGGTATTCGCTACACTAACCTGCACAGTAATCTCCGGGATATCAATATCAGGCATTAAGGATACAGGGATGAGATTCATGGCAAAAACACCAAGCACCAATATGGCTATGAATGACATCGTTACAGCTATCGGACGGCGGATAAGAAAGTTGATCATTCAGGTCAGGTTTGAAGGGTTTCTTTTGTTTGTGTTGTTTGAAGTGTTTCTATTGTTTAAAATGTTTAGGTTGTCATTCTGGCTTCTGTTGTTCAGGCGGTGCGAAAATAGAAACCATCGCAACATTCAAACGCTCCGCTATTTAATCTCTACCCGGCTCTCATGTGCCAGGTTCAGATTACCGGAAATGATGATCGTGTCGCCTGGTTCAAGTGCAGCTCCTTTTTCGGGATTGGGGATAACCGAATAGGAGGTTGTATTTTCGGCCAGTGTCCGCACATAAGTCCAGAAAGCCACACCATCTTTAGTATATTTGAACAACACTTCCTGGTTGTCGCGCAACAATACTGCAGACTTGGGAACAACCAACTGATCAGGAATATTTTTTTCGACTATTACTTTTATATTCATCCCGTCGATCAATCCGCCCGGATTCTTCACCTGAGCTTTTACAAGGATCATTCCATTTTCATCTATCACTGGGTTGATTTCTGAAATCCGGCCCCGGCAATTTTTCCGGCTAGAAAAGGGGATTAATTGTACTTCGTCGTATAACCGGATATCACCTATCTCACCTTCAACAACCCGAAATTTCACCTCAAATTCCGAATCATCGATCAACGTACAAAAGATGGTACCTGCATCGATCCGGTCGTAGAGTTTTTTTTCGATATTGGCCAATACTCCGCCAAACGGGGCAACAAGCTGCGCCGACTCTAAATTGAACTTGGCCGATTTCATGCTTTGATAAGCTTCCGCATAACCTGATTTCACATAAGCCACCTCATAAATTTTTCGCGGAATGGTGGCAGTGTCCAGGGTCGTATATCCCTGCCCAATCAGCAAATTCTGCATATCCAGCCTGTTTCTTTTTAACTGGATCTCTGCATTCCCCAGCTGCTGACTGAAGGTAAAAGGCATTAACCCGGCTATTACCTGCCCGGCTTTAACATGGTCGCCATTTTTGAATGAAAGTTTCTCCAGTTGTTCACCAACCCGAAACTGCAGGTCGGTTTTCCGTAGAGCGACGAGTTTTCCGTTGTTTACAAGTTCTTTCCGGAACGGGCCTTTTTGCAGAACGATTATAGTAACAGGATTTTTTTGCTCGGTGTATTGCCGTTTTTCGGCATTAGCAGTGCTTTCGGTGGTTTTTGAACCACAGGCATACAGCAAATAAATTAGCGAAACTGAGAGGATGTATCTCATTGGCTTATTGTTGATTATAATTTATTATACTTCAGATCAATTTTGATTTATAAAATTATCATTTTTAAAGTAGTTGTTTAAAACTTCAATGAAATTATTTGCTCATATGATAGTTTCTAATTGCATTTACATAAATATTTTTAATATTTATGCCATAGATTGGATTTCCTATTATCATGATTTTATTTTCTTGATCAAGTAAAAAGGTTTGACATATTTTTTTTTCAGAAAGGTTATTTTGGGTATAAAATATATCAGTTTGGTCAATAATTATTGGATGATTAAATTCTATTTGTTGCATAAGAGCAGTTGTTTGTTCTATATTATTTGTTCTTACATAAAAGAGGAATATAATATTTTTAAAATCTTCATCTTCAAAAAGTGGTTGCCATTGACTCATTTCGAATATACAACTGCTGCATGAACCATTAATATATGTAATTAATTTAATTCCATCCATTGATGGTCTATTAATCCATCCTTCTTTTAGTGAAAAGAACCTTAAACTGTCTATTAGATTTATTTTAGTTCCAATTTTTTCTGATACAATTCTTTTTATTTCTCTTTCTTTGTTATTTACACATGAGATTTGAATTCCCAAATAGATAAGAATGTATAGATGAATAAATTTATTTAAATAGTTAATCATATCGTTTTAATTTAATATTATTTATGTTTGTACTAGAGTGTCATTCTTAGGTAACAAATAGTTTACATATAGCTTACGATTATTTACAGGAATACTTAAAATATACATGTCATCATATTACTTTCCTTTAATTGAAGAAATAATTTTTAAAACGGAATCATAATATTCATCAAACTTGTTTTCTGAAGCATAGCGTACCTCTACAACTTTACCTTCAAAGTCAAATGCCCACCACCCACAATGAATATAGTAGTTTCTGCCTTTGGGATCTGAAGCTTCAATTATAGATTTAGTTTGAATAATTTCTTTACTGTTTATTGTATATATTATGAACTTAAATTCCTTAGATTTAATTTGATTCCTCTCAACATACTTTTTATAAAATCCTTTCGCTGACAGATGACTAGATTCCGGGTCGTATATAATATTTATTTGTATTGTTGCTTCATTTTCACCAGATAACCCATTCGAAAATACATATACATAGTTTTTTAAACCATCTTTACGAGTATATAGATTTTGTTCATCACCACCTCCGTTTGGTTCTAAGTTAATATTTTTCCAATTCTTAAACGTTTTGAACTGAAATAATTTAGTTTTATAATTTATTAATGAATCGCCATTACTTTTTGTTTCAAATAATTTTTCAGGGAGCTTAAAGGAATAAATTTTATTCATTTCTGCCACACATATACCATAAAGCATTTTATGTTCTTCCGATATACAGAAAGCAGTGATGGCTTTATCAAGGGTATATTGAACAATCGGGTTCCCATCCCAGTCCCAAATTTGAAGTTTTGGGAAGGTATTTAGTAAATTATTCTCAATTTCCGTTTGTGTTCTATCTTGATATAGTACAAAAAGATAATTTTTAATTCCAACAGGAGAATAAAAATATATCCTGTTATTTTTGATATTTTTAGTATTGTAATTGTTTGCATTATTAGTTTTCAATATGATTTCATTTAAAAAATTGCCATTAGTATTATAAATACGGAATATATTGAATCTTGTGTAAAATGCAGCAAATTTATTACCCTCTGGCATTATCGTGCTTTCCTTAACATAAGCCCCGAATTTTTCAATATTTGAATGAAATCGTATTCCATTATCTGGATACCTGCCAAATCGGCAGATGATTTTACGATTTTTATTATTTATTAAATAATATTCATTATTATCCTCCCCATTTATAGGACTCTCAGTTAAATAAATTGAATCATTAATTTTACGAACTCTATTTATTTGTTCTAAAGTGAAAGGAATACGACTTTTGCTTCTGATCAACATTGAATCGTTAGTAACCTGAAAAGTTAAAAATTGCTGGAAATTTAAAACCTCCAAATTGTTTTTATAAACATTTATTGAGTTATCAATTACTTTAATAAACTCCCCATAACCACGACCTATGTCTCCCCAACTATATAAATATTTTAGGTGAGGCAATTCAAAGATTTTAAAAATTTTTTCATTGACATTATCAACAATCACTAATTTATTTTCAATATTGAATATTTTGGAAGGCATCAGTAAATTTGCTGAAACACCAATAGTTTGACCTTTGAGCGTATCTTCTTCAGGAAATTTATCAATAATTTTGGAATTTTTATGAGAATTACAATTATTGAATATCAATATCGCAAGAATAATATATATGTATTTCATTATTCATCAGTATTAAGAATTAAGGGTAATTATTTTCAGGCAATTGCCTGAAATAACTACCCTTAATTCTTAGTTATTAGAGACAAGTTCCTGGAGTATTCCAGTCATCTACCTTTACAGCAATACAACCGCCACAATGTGTTACATAGCTACAACCCCATATATAGCAAACTGAAGTAACGCTATAGCAAACATTGCCACTTCCATCCTCCGCGTTTGCAATACTATTTACCATTAATTTTTCTAAACTTAAATTGTTCGTTGAATTGTTTGAAATATCAAATGAACTTAAAAGAGTAAAAAAAAGGATCAATGCAAGAGAACTGGTTAATACGGAAATTTTAATTATTTTTTTCATTTTTTAATATTTTTAATATTTAAATTTTAAAATTATGTTATTACCTGATATCCTTTCACAGGCTAGAGAATCGTTGTTCTCTTTCGATTTTATTATTTTATCTTTGTCACATCACCTCGCTTTTTTTTTTTAGGAAAGGTGCCGGGCAGGAAGCGGTTGCAACTCGCTGGTTGTGCTTCCTGCCCTTTCCCTTAGGGTTAAACATGTTTTTAGCATTTAAACAATTCAGCAAATAAAGATAAATATAAAAATTAAATATACGTATTTTCGATATATATTTATTATTAAGTCATCCCATTTTCATCAATAACCGGGTTGATTTCTGAAATCCGGCCCCGGCAATTTTTCCGGCTCGAAAAGGGGATTAATTGTACTTCGTCATATAGCCGGATATCACCTATCTCACTTTCAACAACCCTAAATTTCACTTCAAATTCCGAATCATCGATCAACGTACAGAAGATGGTACCTGCGTCGACCCGGTCATAGAGTTTTTTTTCGATATTGGCCAATACTCCGCCAAACGGGGCAACAAGCTGCGCCGATTCTAAATTGAACTTTGCCGATTTCATGCTTTGATAAGCTTCGGCATACCCTGATTTCACATAACCGCCTCATAAATTTTCGCGGTATGAATGAAGTGCCTAAGGTCATATAACCCTGCCCAATCAGCAAATTCTGCGTATCCATCCTGTCCTTTTAACTGGATATCTGCATTCCCCAGCTGCTGACTTGAAAGTAAACGGCAATAATAGGGATATTAGCTACCCGGCTTTAACGTGGTCACCATTTTGAATGAAAATTTCTCCGTTGTAAAGGTCTTACCTGGTGACAAAGCTCTTCAGGAAGACTGAACTACCACCAAATTATAATGTTATCTTTTATTGTAAAAGGCCTTTGTCTACCTTCAAATTTATATAATGTTTGTTCACTTAAATTAGACAATGATAAGGAGAAATCAGTATTAGGATAAATCTCACAAACATATGTCCAATCATCGATATTCCATTTATATAGCTTATGTGGCTCAAGGCTTTTTAATAAACCCAGACCCCATGAATTGTTTTGGATTATCACAGGTTGACTGAGGCCTCCATTTCCTGTCAGATAATTGACCTTAAAGTATTTATTGAAAATAAATGGAGGGGAAACCGGAACGATCATTTCACCATCAAACCGTCCGATTAAATATAGAATGTCGTTTCCCATAGCTAAAAATGTCGCGTTATTGTTTTTTACCATGGCCCAGTGGACGGGAGTCCACTTGTTCGAATTAAATACACAGATATATACGAGATTATCCTTCGCTTCAGACATCTTAACAGGCATGACAAGATCAAAAGTATTCGTATATTCGGAAGTAACATCCAAAATGTTCCTTTGCCGGAAAAATGGGGGGATAGCCTCAATATTATCCACTTTAGACCACAATCCGGAATGATTGATTTCAAAAGTCCGGCGGAAAACCTTTGCCAGTTTACGATATTCCGACTGGGAAAATATTATTTTGTGCTCCCCCGGATTCTGCTCTCCTGGGCCAAAGCGGATTGGTTTACCATCTTCATCGAAGATCACTCCCCAACTATGCCCTATATCTCTTTTTGCCCATATAGTAAAATCAACTGCTGCAGGGATGCCGCATGCACGCATCGCACAAATACCATAAACCGATAAATCATCACACATACCGCTTTTGCTTATGATCAGATTTGGTATAGATTGAAGTCCCAGGCTGCCCATCCAGCACCTGAGGTATTTCATATCATCGGCAAGTAAGCGATTAATTGCCTTTGCGGCTGAAAGTATATTAATAAAACTATCTGCAGTAGATTTATACTTTTGGGCAAGCAAAGTCGACCATTGACTTCGGGGTTCGTTTAAAGCCCTGAATGGAAGAATATACCGGCAAAACTGATTGAAATCAATTTTGCTGCTCCATGCTGTTGATTGCCAGATTGAAACCATTGTATCAATGTGGGCTATCAGATAGTCGGGTTGAAGTGTCTGGCAATCAAATATAACTTCTGATACATAATTGGCATTGCTATACAATGAATCGCGGACTGATTTCACTTTATCTAATGTGCGATAATCGGGCGGGTAATAATCTATCTTCTTTTATTGGAATCTTCAAAATGGGCTGATTGTGAATAATGTATATAACAGTTAGAGATGAGGAATTTTGCCACGCGAAGCTTCAGGCTATCTGCCTCTCGCTTACTGTAATGATCCAATACCTTTTCAAGTTCCTGGCGATTTGAACCAGCTAATTGCAATGAAGTTTCCAATGGATCTGGCTTCCAGGTCATCCACAGAACTATAAAAATCATAGCCAAGGCTAGTAGGCTAGTTATAAGTATTATTGGTCTTCTTTTCATTGTATGGCTTTAATTATTTGAGACTTGGTAGGAGCCAATACCAGGATTTTGATGTGCGGATAGTAGACACATCGAATTGTTTAAAACAATACAATATTATATTACTGGCTAAGAGGCTTTTTGACTTTCTGTGGTTTAAACCGGTAGTTGATGCAACGTAGCGATAGATCTCCCTCTTTGCTATCTTTTTACTTTTAAGCTGAGGATTATTTTTGAATACCAGTTTTAGTGTTCGGTATTACGGAATCGCTCTTTTCAATAATCTTTCTCATATCTTCCTGAATCTCTTTTACAGCAGTCGATTCTATTTTTACTTCTTTGCTGAGAAGCTCTTTCGCTGTGGTAACCGCTTTTTCATCTTGTCCCGTTTCATCATAAAGCTTTGCCAGCAGGTATTTGGGGTAAAAGCGTGATGGAACCATGTGCCAGGCATGAAGGTAAGCGTCTTCGGCCTTTGCGGTTTGCCCGGTGGCTTTATAGCTGTCACCCAAAGCAGTATAGAGGATAGTGTTGGTTAAGAATGGTTTGCTTTGTTGCAATATTTCAATTGCCTTTTCGTGTTTTCCTGCCATTGAAAGCGCTTTGCCATAATTAATCAGATAGCTTCCGTTGTCTTTTAACGTTGGATAAATTTTTTCGTATTCTTCTACTGCATCTTCGTACGCTCCCAGGCTGTAAGTGGTATATGCTTGGTTCCATTGCGTATAGGCTTTGTAGATAAGGTATAGCTGTTGGCTTGCCAATATCACGGTAACCGCTATAGCTGAAGTTAGTAATATCCTTAAAAAAGGATTTCGGAACCTGGCACTTGCAGATACAGTGAATATCGGCTGTTGGCCACCGGAGATTATTGTCAAATATATAATAACATTCACCATTATCGGAACAATCTCTGCCGGGTAAGAGAATAACCCAAATATCAAAACCGAGATCAATCCTGCGCGGGAAAGCAAGGTTAAATTTGCTGAATCTTGATTTTTAAGGTTTGTAATATCGTTTCGGAAGGCTGACCAAATTATCAGCAGGACAAGTGCAAGACCGATCAGCCCGGTTTCGTAAGTTATCCGCAATGGCTCGTTAAAGGCGTAAATGTTATCTGCTGCTACTACTGTTTCGGGCGCTCCGGGATGATCTTTAAAATATCCGGCCTGATCCTCCATATAATATGCTTTAAACTTTTCGATTCCATGCCCCAAAAATGGTTGTTTCTTTATGGAATTGAGGGTAACTTTCCAGATCAGCACCCTACCATCAGCCGAGCCTTTCTTCATCATGTAAAGGCCACATGTGGCAGACAATGCAGTAATTGCTATCACAAGATTTAATAACCACTTTCTACCACCAGTCCGGGCCAACTTATGCCAAAGCTCAGTGATTTTTCCAGTTGCTGAAAAGAGGTATAGAGCCGAGATTATAGCCGCCAGCCATGCCGCACGTGAGCGACTAGCAGGCAATACCAGAACGATTGAAATGATTGTTATCAGGGCGATAAGGCGGATGAGGTCTACGCCATTTGAAGGTTTGATGGCTTCTCTGTTTGATTGCAGCACCGTTTGAAGGTTTGAAATGTTTGCGGCTTCACTGTTTGAACCTTCTGACGGATGAATGTTTCTATTCTTGACAAAGTTTCTAATGATTATCAAATCCAAAGCAACAGAAACCCTTTTAATAATAGACACAACAGAAACTTTTAGCACTTTCAACACAACATAAACCCTTCTAATAACAGAATCAATGAAGGGGCTTGAAGTTTCTTTGTTCAAACAGTCAAATAATCGAACATTCAAACAATCAGACACCCGAAAGTTCGAACTTTTAATTAAGTACACTCCCACTGCAATAGGCAACACCGATACCAAATAACCGGAATAAGGGCCGGGATTAAAAAAACTACCAGTCAATTTAAAAAGGCTGTGGTAAGAGGGGTAAATGTCATATAGTTGAAGGTTACCGTAGATCCCCTGAGCTGCAGCGGCAAACATTAAAAAGATAATCAATATCAGTCGATGATGTGCCTCAATCCTTCGTAATAAAATATATAATGTACCCACTGCAAACCATTGAAGTACAATCTGAGAATGAAGCTTCGCAGGTTTTATCCATTCTATATGGACAACAAGATAAATCAAAAGAAGAGCAAGTCCCAGGTCTGTTGCAGTAAAAGTGAATTTCCGTGGTCTTCCGGTACAGAAATAATAAGCTCCCCCGATTGTAACAAAAATAACTACACCCCAACCCAAAAATAGCACTTTTGCGGTTTGAGTAGCAAGGAAGAGCCCAGACCATGTTTGGAATGGGAGCATTACAAGGAAAGCACCTATCAACAGAGCAATATAAAGATTTGCGGATCGTGAATTGTCCGGTTGCCGGGTTAAAGGTTTCAAGTTATCAGTTGCAAATGTTAGGTAAGTAATTCAGATAATCTTTTATAGGAGATAATAAAACATCGAAATAGATTTAACTCATCCACTGATCTGAAAATATCTATCGATTAGATTCAGCCGAGGAACAGGGTGAAATAGAAAATATGTGCCTGCTTCTTTATTTATTATTGGCATTTGCCGTCACAGTGCTGTGACCATATCCAACCACAACCTGTTGTTATCTGACATTCACCGTTCTTACAAATAGAGCCCATACAAAAATCTGCACTTGTATGACAATCACATGGTACCGCTTCTGAATCCGCTATGGCTTTTTGCTTAATTGTTTTTAACATGCTCATTTCATTGTCAAATTGGGCCTGATTAATATAAATTCTGAAAACGACGAATGCAACATATCTATCAGACCATCCTAAACTGCTTTTTGCAAAATTTATCCATTCCGATGCAAATAGAGACCGTTGGCTGGCTTCCAATTCAAGATTCTCCTTCCTAAAGAAATTTTCATGCAAGTGATTCAGTAATTTCTCAACGTGAACATACTCGGCATCTTTGTAGGGTTCAGTTTCAAGAAGAAAATGTATTTTCTGCAACCAAATATCCCTTTTCTTTTCAGGTGTAAAGCTTCTAAAGATTGCCTGTTGAACTATAGGCTCAGTTACAGCCAAATCATTGACAGTGTAAAGAATATACTCTTCGCGATGAGTTGAAATATATTCATTTAGCACTGGATCACAAGAAAATTCCATTTGATCATTCATACAGGAAGAAAACGCAAAAACGCAAAAAATAATTGTACAAATAGGTTTCATTTCAAATTTATTTAAGTAATTACTAATTTATAAAAACACATATATCCAATATCCTAGAAAAGGAATCAAATTATTCCAAGAGAATTAAATGAAAGGAAAAGAGTGTTGAAGGAACAGAGTCCTTAAGTGAAAAACTTACAGACTATTATCATCAGAATATGGCCGGATGACCTTTTATTGTAACTTTCTACTGATTATTTGAGGCATTTACTCAATCAGGATATTATTCTGATAATATTTATTAAAAAGGACCAAAAAACAGATACCTATGACAAATGGAAGGCTGTATTGAGAAATGATGAAAATATTTTCAAATTCAAGTGTTATAACTTCGTGGCCAATTGCATTTTTGGATAATGGGGAAAAACAACGGTCAACCAGAGCAAGAAAAGCGGTTGTAAATAATAACCATTTTATATGGACGGGTTTAACAATTATTCGGTTTAATTTTTGAATAACGTTCATATCCAGCAGATAAACGCTTGTTGCAAAAAGGATGAAGAGAAAATGAAAAGCTATTACAAAAGACCAGCAACGCCTGATATTTAACATGGCATTATTTTCAAAAAGTTGTAAAACAGTTAATAATATTCTGGCGGACGAATTAAGTAAAAAATGGAGAAAGAAATAAACCAATACGCCGGACAAAACAACTAGAAATACCTTCATCGCACCATCACCCGGATTCCCAGCATTGTAATTATATTTATGGGGGAGTCCCAACCCTTGCCGAATTAGTAATACCTCATAAGCTTCTTCCGAGTCCAATCCAATCTCTTTTAGCTTTTCCCACTGAAAACTGAATTTATTATTGAGATATTCCCCACCAGTTAAGTCTGCCCTGGTTTCTATAATTGCATCATCTTCTAACGTTTTGCTTCCCTGGTGTAAACTACCAGTAGGTATCTCATCTATTCCAGAAGCTGAATAATATCTTTTATAAAGCATTAAGAAGCAAATAGTCATTACAAATGGGAAAGTATAACCAGAATAACCAAAGGTCGCGTAATATTTGGTAAGAGTAAGGATATCAGGGTCAAATATTTTTCTAATCGTGTTTTGAAACCATAGATTAGTAACAACAATACAAAAAATACCTGCAAACAGCAAAATTGTATGTCTTGGTTTGAAATTCAGCTTTATTATTCCTTTAACTATCCTTTTACCAAAAAAATAAAGCAAAATCGTAGAGAATATGAATATAAAGTGGTAGGTAGTAAGATAAATTACAACGTACCTTATTATCTTTGCTGGTTCAAAAAATTGATGATACAGTGCAAAAAACAGAAAGCTTGTGGATAAATTCATTAATGAATACAGAAGGAAAGAGACCAGTATTCCGGAAAATACAAGAATGATTTTTCGCATCTGAATGACAGGCATATTTACCTCATCAAATTCATTCTTCAGGATGGTGATATCACCCAACCGCCTTAAAGCAATTCTAAAGGATTCTTCATCATCCAGTCCGGCAGCCTTCAGATTATCAATTGTATCTATCAGATGGTTCTTTAATTCCGCAGAATTAGATGTTGTAATAGAAGGTACAGACTTTATTTGTTCTTCCCATTTGTTGATTGAAATGACTATCCCAGCATCTGCCATCTTTTCCATGATTCAATTTTAGTTTGTTTGAAAGATACTGAAATTATTGGAAATCATGAGGACTTGACAGGAGTTATATGTTAAAATTCCAAAGCTTCCCAAAGACCGATTGTACAAGGTTCCAATCATGCTGGTTAGCTTCAAGCATATTGATGCCTTCTCTTTGAAGTGTGTAATATTTTCTGGGCCGTTCACCCTCCTGAACTCTCCAATATGATTTTATCATTCCCTGGTTTTCAAGCTTTTTAAGCACCGGATAGATACTTGCTTCCTGCCACTTTATTTCTCCATTAGTGAGTTCTTTTACCTTCTGAACTATTTCATAACCATAACTATCTCCTTGTTTTAATATGGACAAAATAATCGGTGAGGCAGATGCCCCAACCAGTTCTTTAGAAATTCGGTTCATACGCTTAAAATTAAATTACAAATATATCTCAATTATTTGCAAATTATCATTTTTTTCATTTTATACTATTTTATTCAACATGTATGTAGGAGTAAAATGACTTTTTACCTAGCATTGATCCGGTAATTTTCACAGCTTCGCCTTGTCAATCCCAGTGAGGCTTATCCTTTAAAAAAATAGAAACATCACATTAATTGCCCATTTTTGTAACCAATGTAATGTAAGCATTTGTTTGTAAATATAAGTCAAATATTATATATACGCAAGATCTTTATATAGGATTAAAATTAAAATTTCGTAGCTCCACCCTTAATACATTTACACCTACTAAAAAATTGCATTTATTTTAGATGATTGTGATAATTATGTAAGTTAAGCCACGACCAAAAAAAGGGAGCACCGCTCCCAATTTTCATAGGCTGATCTGTTCTTCAACCTCTTTGACTTTACCATCAAGTGTCCGTTTCATCTCGTCAATTACAGAGGTGATCACTGATGAATTGGAAGTTTTGAACTCATTGCCGGCAGCATCCCTGAGCAGAATCACAGAGCTGAGTGAATCAGCCCCGATCTGGAAGGTTTGCAACTTACGACGTGATTCATTCAGTGTCCTCCAGCGGTCGATCAGCAATGTCAGATCTTCAACCCGCTGGATCTTCTCATCCAGACTGAGCTTGCGCGGCTCTTCCGGTACGTTTTTTACAACTGTCATCACCGGAGCTGCAGCAGCTTCTAAGGTTTTAACTTCAGCAACAGCTATTAAATCTGCTACTAATTCTGCCACTGCTTCGGTGGACTTTGCAAAACCATTTGATTTACTCATAATATTTATGCTTCTGCCCTGAAGTCTTATTTTGGCATTAGTCCGTCAGCTGACGGACTAACTTTGTCTGGCCCGCCGTTAAAATTAAATTACGGGCAATCAATATTGAGCCGGGCGGATTCTTGTCAATGGGTGTATGTCAGTTTCATCCGGTACCGGATTTTCTCAAATGGGAAAGTGACCGAACACGAAGTGGCGAAGGTTGCTGCTCAGAGAATAATTATCCGTTGCAACCGAAGCCCCTTGACTTTTCCGGCTGGCGATCAATACCTTCGCTCTGGAATTTGAGTGTAACAAGGTATTTCTCAGAACAAAAACAATTGAAATACAGCTGAAATACAATAGAAATGCAATAGAAATAATAGAGTATACTAGGGTTTGCGATTGTAACGTCCTAAAATAGGTTGACTATTTTGTGAATAGCAAATTTGATTAAAAACCTCAAACATCCATCAAAATGTTTGAGGTTTTTTTATTCCATGTTTTTAACCTGATTTTATCCTGTTGATG
>Ga0247841_10005118_pt1 | contig 21651 bp, 24 predicted proteins | sample LaCruzMarch2015__2_FD_192410 | JGI IMG/M metagenome (GOLD analysis project Ga0247841, IMG submission 192410) | Freshwater microbial communities from meromictic Lake La Cruz, Castile-La Mancha, Spain - LaCruzMarch2015_18m | ecosystem: Environmental > Aquatic > Freshwater > Lake | place: Spain... | reverse complement strand
TGATACTAAGCCAGAGGGTAGCACCATCCGCCTGCATATCGTATACGTAATTCCTGGGTTGTATGAGATGAGATAGTTTAACCTCGCTCCACGTACCATCCCTTTTGTTGTATTTATTTATCCTAGTGCATTGACAATTTAGTTCACAACACTGATATTTTCGGCTAAACTTCTAATGTAAATTATAACATTAGGAGGTATCAATGTCAAAGAAATATCGTGTTTTCCTGAATGGTAAGAAGCGTAGCAACTTAAAGAGACTGATTAACACAGGTACAGAGAAAGCTAAGAAGCTGACTAGAGCCAGAATACTTCTGTTAGCAGACGAAAAGTCCATCAGGTCTGTCAAAGACGGACAAAGAGATAATAGAAGCATTAGAGTTTCTGGCTTGTATGGAAGATATATTGGGCTTATATGAAGAAGCTTATGACCCCAGGTATCCGTTTAAAGAGGATGATGAATATGAGCGTAAAGGCACGTGCAGTATCTTCATAGTTTGTGAACCCCATACAGGGTGGCGTTATCTGGAAGTTGGGAAACAACGCCCAAAGGTGGATTATGCAGAATTCATGGATAGAGTGTCAGTGATGTATCAGGAGATGCATCCAGAAGTAGAAAAGATACGAGTAGTTCAGGACAACCTGAACACCCATACTTATGGATCATTCTATGAGAATTTCAATCCGGAGAAGGCAAGAAGGTTGAAGAATCTGTTTGAATTTCACTACACTCCTAAGAAAGCCAGTTGGCTGAACATGGCAGAGATAGAAATATCTGCTCTTGCCCGGCAATGCCTAGATCGTCGTATCGGAGATATGGAGATTCTGGAAAGAGAAGCAAAGGCTTGGGAAAAGGATCGCAACGAACAGAAGATTATGATACAGTGGCGATTCACTACCAACCATGCGAGAGAGAAGCTGGAGCGTCATTATAATGCTGTTAGGAATTAAGTTGTCAATGCACTAGGCTAGTCAATAAGAGTTGCGTCTAAGTTTCAACGCAAGCCCCCGCATCCCGTTTTCACGAGGACAGGTTTTATGCGTGAGGTTATTGACTTCAATATGTATATTCATTCAAAACTTGACATAAATATGCCACATCACTTTTATTATTCCATAACTGACGTCTTTGCCACAAAAATAAATCAGTGTTTGTGTTTTCTCCTTCACCTGTATGTATTTTGACTTCACCACCAGCAGGTAATATAAAACCCTTAAAAATGTATGCATCTTTGCCGTCTCTTTTAGATATAGTTTTAGTTTTTGAGCATAACACATATTTGTCCATATCTATCTCTGTTTTAGTGTTATTCTTTATAAGAATCCATTCTTCATTTAGCCCGCCATTGGTAGAAGGATTTTTAATTTCTATTATTTCCAGTTTTCCATTAAGCTGTTGATTAGTTTTTATCGAAGGATCGCTTTTATTGACGTCAAAACCATAAACAATCATAATACTACCAAGTAGAATTATTAATAATATTATCATTACCAACTTTGTTTTCATAATAAGCCCTACTTAAATTAAGTATCATTAGTACCCTTTTATAAAACTGCTCTGCTAAATTTAAGTCTAACCTGAACCAATCATTTTAGCCTTACAATAGAGACAATTACTGCTATCGCTGAAAGAAACAAATAGCCGATGATTAAAACTATCCATGTAGGGATAATAGACACATTCATTGACCAAATAGTGCCATTAATGCCTTTCAATATAGTCCAGAATGGGTTTAAGGCATTTAACAAGTCTGTAACAATCGGTGCAATTTTAACTTGAAAGACTTTACTAAGTATAACTGAAACTAATACAGTACCAATCGCAAAAATTCCAACAGTAATGTAAGTCGCAACTATCGCTGTTCTTGCCTCTTTGAATATAGATGACCATGCAAAACCCATCAGGCTAAATGTTACGGCAGAGACGAAGATTGTCAGGTAACAATAAGCCATCTCTTTATTCAGTGGCATTATCAATAGTGCGACAGGAAGGGTTAAAAACATGAGAATCAAAACATAAGTAAATATAGGCAGAATTTCGCCAAATATAATCTGATAGCTTTTGAGAAGTGTTGATCTCAGTATATCAAAAGTCAGATTTTGTCTTTCTGTGGATATTAAATGTATTGCAAAACCCGGACATATCGTACCAATCGCCAGCATTTGTACTATAAAGAAGATAAAGGATAAATTGACGCCATATTCTGGACTTAGAGGCTTCTTACTCGTAGAGGCAGACCAGAACATAGTGAAGGCTACCACGCAGATGATAACAACGTAGAAAACAGCGAAGGTATAATATTTGCGATTCCGTAGTTGAGTACGAAATTCCTTTATCAATATAGGATTCAGCATTTTTTAACTAACACATATTTTTTTGAGCAGTTTGTAGTTATCCAAAACTTTTCCAGAACCAAGAACTACGCTATGCAGGGGATTCTCTGCTACGCTGACTTTCATGTTTGTCCCATGCGTAATGCGTTTATTTAATTCTTGAGATATGAACGTATCCAAACCTCTTAGGAGTGACCCTCCACCAGTCAACAGGACGCCTCTAGCAAAAATATCAGCCGCAAGTTCTGCGGATGTTCTATTCAATGCTCTCTCTATGACGTCCACAATAGCTTTAACAGGTTCTTTCAGAGCTTCCCGGATTTCGCTATCAGTGACGACTACTGCTTTGGGTATTCCAGATACAAGGTCTTTGCCACGAGCAATGAAAGTCATCTCTTTTTCTAATGGTATCGCTGATCCTATCTTTATCTTTAGATTTTCAGCTTCGTAGGGACCTATTATAAGCTGATGTTTATATCTTATAAATTTCACTATGGCTTCATCCATCTCATCACCAGCGATACGCAGAGATTCTTGATAAGCGGTTGATGATAGCGATATAATCGCCGCTTCTGTCGTTCCACCGCCAATATCTACGACCATACAGCCTGCTTCGTCTTCTACTGGCAATCCTGCGCCCACAGCCGCCGCCATTGGTTCCTCTATAAGCATGACTTTTCTTGCCCCAGCCTGTTTTGCTGAATCTATGACAGCGCGTTTTTCCACCTGAGTGATGCCTGAAGGTATGCAGACCATGAGTCTTGGATGAAACAAACCTTTGTGTTTACATGCTTTGTCAAGAAAGTACGTGATCATCTTTTTTGTGACTTCAAAGTCTGCGATAACCCCATCCTTCATAGGTCTTACCGCTTTTATATTGCCTGGCGTTCTGCCATACATCTGTTTGGCTTTACGACCGACTGCTATTGGCTGATCTGTCCTTTTATCTATTGCCACTACTGATGGTTCATCCATTACGATACCTTTATTTTTTACATAGACTAGCGTGTTGGCAGTACCAAGGTCCATAGCCAAATCCTTCGAGAATAAACCTAAAATTCTATCAAAAAAAGACATTAACTCCTCCAATGTATGTTAAATAATGAGGAAAATTTATTTATGACCAATAATCCATGCCATTCCGCCACCTCTTGATTTTGCCTCTGATAGGGAATTTAGAGCATTGCTTATCAATTCGTATTTATTAGCGCTATCTTCAGGGAAACAAGAAACACCAATGCTAACAGAAATATCAATATTCCTGCTTGGCAATATAAATGTGGCTTCTTCAACTGCCGAACAAACATCTTCAGCGTACGAAAATGCACGACTTTCTGTCATATTATGAAGGAGCAGTGAAAATTCATCCGATCCATACCGAGCAACGTGAACATTACTTTTCTCGTCTGTATCCAGAAGAAATTGTGCAAATTGTTTCAATATCTCATTTCCAGCTTCGTGACCTAGATTCTTGTTGAGTTCACTAAATTTATCAATATCCACGATTAACAGAGATAGCGGTTGTCGTTTTCGGCTTGCGGTTTGAAGTATCATCTCCAAATATTCCTGAAATCCTGTAAAATTTCGCAAACCTGTTAGACCATCAATATTCGTAGAAAGACTTTGTATCTTTATTTGAGCTTTTGCATTTGCTATGGCAAGCGAAATACTACCTGCCATTATGGAGATCACCTGTAAATCTCTTTGATTAAAAGCGCCTTCTTTGCTATCTATGAGACTTATAAGCCCAAGAACACTATCTTTGAATAATAAAGGCACTCCGAGGAAAGAACGCACACGTCCCAGCGTTTCTGAATTTGTAAAAACGTAAGAGCCAAAATCTTCTTTTCTATTTCCTAAAAGAAAAGGTTTTTTATCCTCTATAACACAACCAGCGAGTCCATATTGATCCGAGAATATTAACCCCTGTAGATTCCGTTTGCTATGTGATGAGGCGACGCAAAATTCACCATCATTGTTATCATTAGTTCGTAAAGATATGAAATAGCTATCACATTCAACTAGCTTTATGATTGACTCCAGCGCATATTGTAATATAGATTTTATGTCGTCAATGGATGCTATCTTGTCGCAAAATTCGTTCAAAAAATCAATATCCGAAGTCTCCGTATCCATAAATTTCTGTATTCTCAGATTATTTATCAGATTAGCGAATTGTTCTGCAAAAAGTTTCAATATTTTTTGATCTTTGTTTGCAAAGACAAAATTTTTTTTACTATCAATGGAAATAACGCCTTCTAAAACTCCATCTTTGTCTAAGATTGGAACAGCAAAGAAGGATTTTATGCTTTCGTTTTTAATATATAACTTTAACAAGCCGGTATCACGTTCCGCAAATTTTGCAAGGTCAAAATCCTTTTTAGTTTCTGCTACCAAGCCTATGGGACCGTCTCCGAAAGGTATTGCGGCATTTTTATTCACGTTATCACTGAGGCTGTAAAAACGCCAGAGCCTTAGCATACGTTTCTGGTTATCGGCAATAAATAACGCTGTTGTATAAGCTTCAGTAACGTTGCTGACAAGTTCTATAATCCCATCAATATCAGTTTCGACCTTCATAGTGTTTGACCAATATTCTATAATTTGTTCTCGTCAAGTAGAAGAGTGCTAAAGTGAGGGTTAGATTTATGGTATACAGAGAATATCATTTACTATCGGCTGTGTCAAGTGCTTTTATCTTACGAGAAAGTCCGTTTTCGCCTAAGCAGATATATAAAGAATGGCGCACCACACAAAGCTGTTACAACACCAACAGGAACCTCTGCTGGTGACGTGATTGTTCGGGCAATGGTATCAGCGGCTACCAGAAAGATAGCACCCATAAGGGCTGACGCCGGCATTAATATTCTATGATCTGCACCGATGGTCATGCGCACTATATGCGGTACTATGAGTCCAACGAATCCTATTATCCCGCAGACAGAAACACATGCACCAGTGATCAATGACGCCAAAATAAAAGCAATCTTTTTCACTCGCTCAACTTCAACGCCAAGCTCAACTGCTGTTTCCTCTCCTAAACTGAGTAAATTAAAAGTATGGGAATAAAACAATAGGATAAAACCACCTGTAAAGATAAGGATCATTGAGGTTACTGTCAGTTTTGTCTCTACCGGTGAAAGATTTCCCATTGACCATAAAAGAAATCTATGAGTCTCGCTTTCTTTTATGATAGAAACTAAAAACATTATGAGGGCGGAGAAAAATGAGTTCACGATAACGCCTGCTAAAAGTAGGATGTGCGTAGGTGATTTTCCACCAACGTTGGCAATACCATAGACGAGAAACACAGTCGCCAATGCGCCAAGAAAGGCAAAGACCGGAAGCGTAGGGAATTCTCTGATAGTGCTTATGCCAAGCATTATGGCTATAACCGCACCTAGCGATCCGCCGCTAGACACTCCAAGTATGTAAGGGTCAGCCAATGGATTTCTTAATAATGCCTGAAAAACGACTCCCGCTAAAGCCAATCCTGCTCCAACCATTACACCAATAAGGATTCTAGGTAAACGCCACTCCATTAGCGCCAGTTCTTCGCTATCACTCCAATCCTGATTAATATTTATGAATGGTAATCTGTTGAGTACAATTCTAACTATCTTAATCGGGCTGATCTCTGCGGCGCCAAAGCCGCTTGATACAATCACCACGATCAGCAATAATAGCGATAATACGATTAGCCAGAGAAACCACTTCATATTCCTACTTAGTGCCATATAATACGTCCATTGTTGAATATAGATAAAAATTTCAGTGATAGCAAAAGGATGATACAGATACAAGTGGGTGCTAGTAGATTATTACTCATATCTGTCTCCATCTTCCGCTATTTATGCGATCTCATCTTCAACCACAATTTTAGATCGAAACCAGTGATTTTGTAAACATATTCGTAAGCATCATCACCTGATTTTACTATCCAACCACCATTTTTACAGGCAGTAATAGCAGATGGTAAATTATCTTGACGAAGTATCAACAAAACTGGATTGTATCCTCTTTTCTGCAACTCACGACCATACTGTTTAAATTTCTTCAAAGTTCCTGAATCACCAGAACCGATCCTGTATTTAGTGTCAATCGCATCATTACCAACGACAAGATCACAAAACTCATCCGAACCTTCTTTAATAGAATCATTGAAATTACTGCATTTCTGTTTACACAACTCAATCACTATACGTTGCCAGCACATCCCTAATTCTCTACCCCAGTATTGTTTATTTTGTGACTTTATCCCTTGAGTCAAACCAAACACAAGCATAAGGTCATCTTCATCCAAAAACTTGTCGTCAAAAGCTTTAACGCTAAAAGCTTTTCTATAATGTTCCAATATGCTTTCCAGAAAATTATCAATTAAGTTAGAATTCATGTGATTTCTCCAGAACGATCACAGTATCATGTTTGATAGTTCCAGCCCAGATCAGATTTCTAGGCACATTCAGCTTTCGGTTCTTTAAGAGCAGATGAAAACGGAATTGTTCACGAAACCCAACATCACAAGCGAAATCACTGAGTATAGACGCTACTGGAATATTAACCCCGCAAATTCTGCTCACGTCACCTATCGAAAAACAATAATATCCACCCGGTTTCAGATGTTTAAAGCTACTAGCAAAATGATCTGACATATCCATAAAGTATTTATAAACAACCCTTGCTCTTAACTTGTTTTGACCAGTAGTAGCTTTATAATATTTGCCTGTATAAATATCTTCAATGATATTATCAAGTTGATGATTTCCAGTTTGTCCCAATTCATTGTATTTTTCTTTGGGTATCCTCTCAGTTCCAATTTCTTTTGAATATAAATTTAGCCTATCTTCATCACTTTGGATCATACCGAGCCAATGTAATTCAAATTTTGAAGCCCAAACATAGTCTATAGCATTGACATAAGGAGGAGAAGTGATGATAGCATCACAAGTCCAATTTCCATCAAGAGTTCGTGCATCTTGCAAAGGTAGTTCCATAGCATTTTTTATCGAACCATTTATGTTTTTATTCCATTCAATAATAGCCTCGATTGCCTTTTCAACGTATAATTGGTAATATTCAAAAACGTCAGAGCGTGAGTATTCTGGTATCTTCTTGATATGTGAACGTTTAGCGGCTAATAACATACCATCATTCATATTTGAAGTTTTTCTGACTGTTGTGGCAAATACTAACCAGAAAATTGGCTGAGTTGTTAAAGATGATTCTAAAATATGCTCTCGTAAAATTTCAAGCCCATCTTGAACTGACTTTTGAAACCAGAAATCCTTGTTTGTGAATCTGACTGTTTCATTCGCTTCTTTCTGCTTTTTCGCTTTCCTGATGATTTTTTCTGCTTCTGCTCTAATCTCATCAGGTAAAAATCTAGTAGTTTTGACACGACAGATTAGCTTGCTAAGTGGATGATAGTCTAGCCAATAAACTGAAGTCCCATATTTGAGACTTTCAATTATTGTAGTTCCAGAACCAGCAAATGGTTCTAATACAGTAAATGGTAGATTAACATATTTCTTTAAAAACCATCGAGGAATCTCTGGAATCATCTTTGCTGGCTGAAATCCTAACGAATATATTTTTAAAGGCGATTTCCTATTAACAGATATAAATGTTTCTTCAGATAGATCAATTGGAATATCACCATCAATACTTAAATATGAAATTTGTTCTTCTAATGTCAAACCCATAATTTCCGATCACTTTCATTAGATGTGAACCTGCTTAGTACGTAGTCAATTACTTCCGTGTCTTGAGGTGGTTGGTTGGGTTAGGTCTCATTCCTCGACCCAATCTACAATTTGTCACTTTACCCGTATTTGCCTTTTCGTCACTACATCATTCAACCATATCAGCAACTTCTTCGATGGAAATTCAGGCGTATTAATTCCATGCCCAACACCTGCCCATTCCTCAAAGGTTACATCTGCACCCCAACCCATATAAGTATTTGCCGCTAATCTGGCACGAGGATTATGCACCGTGTCATTCTGTCCTGCGCCTATAAATATCGGTTTTCCACGAATACTTCTCTGCAAAGGCGGATAGCTGTTAACAGCATAGCGACCTGCACCAAGTATAATAAATCCAGCGAGTTTATCTATTACCTGTTCACCAAGAAGAGTCGTACTGTAACCACCCTGACTATAACCACCCATAAATATGAGCTTCTTATCAACGTTCAATCGTGTGGATACCATATCCAGAATTTCAAGAAATAATGCTCTTTCAAATCTGACAAATTCCAATCCAATATGCTCAGCAGCTTGTGAAGAATAATTCATCCCGACTATTATGAAACCACTACCATGAGTCACCTGATAAAATGGCCATGTTGTAGCAGTACCTCCAAGCCCATGATAGCAAAATATAATTGGGAAAGCATGATCTGGTGCGTAATCAAAAGGAACGTACAAAATGAATGGAACATTTGCTTTCGACGCCGTGAGATTGTATTCCCCCGATGTCAATATTGGTTCTGGTTTAGGTTCCTGTTTAACTGTTGGTTCAGTGTTTGTCTCCACATTAGGTGGACTGGGGTTTGTTAGCAATTGCTTCCAATCCTGTAATTTATTGTTGTTGCATGCTGGAAATATTAAAATGATACAGAGGGTAAAGCATAATAACACAGATTTCATAATACCACTTTGACCACCAACTAATTAAGCCCTTCGTCTAATACAATTAGATACTTATTTACTGGAATATAGTTAGCAACGGAGTTTCCTGTACCCAATATGTAACCACCGCCGGGTGCGCATTTGTCTATGATACCCCTCACATAAGCTCGAAGTTCAGGTTCATCTAATCTGCAAATTTTGTCTATATCTACTCCGCCGATAACTGCAATCCTGTCGCCATACTTTTCTTTGAATTGAGCCACAGGCATGATCTCGTCCTCGAATGAGTGCTTTGCGTCTATCTTCACGTCCTCGATCAAATCTTCCATTATGGATTCAAGATTTCCGCAGGAATGGAGTATATAGACAAGACCATTATCATGAGCAAGTTGCGCTAATTTCTTATGCCATGGCAGGACGTATTCCTTTAGTAACTTTGGCGAAATAATGGTTGCTGTTTTGTAGCCCAGATCGTCGCCCTGTAAAAAGCCAATAACTTTATCCATGCCGATGATGCTCTTGTACCAATCATATATCATCTGTCCTGCCCTATCAAATACAGCTTTGACCAGTTCAGGATCATCATAGAGAAGGTATGAAAGCGTCTCTGCTCCGAATAGGATATTCAACCCGATCTCAAATATACCAGCAGATGGGCAGGCAAATAGCCCCATGCCTTCTGGAAGATTATCCGATACGAAATCCAAGACCCAGTTATCTACATCATCAAGAGATGGCCATTGATACTTCTCGAAATCCTCCCAAGAGCTTATGATTCCTTTACCTTCCTCCGTCCATTTTCTTTCACTGCGCGCAAGGTCTGCAGTGTCCTTCCCGCCACGTATTTTGGCTTCAAAATGCAATCCGCTGGTGAAGCGAAAATCCCCTGTAAGTCTCAAGCAATCGTATCCAAGCCGATACCAACATTCAATATAATTTTTCAGACATGCTTTTTGCGATTCCTTATCGTTTGTCAGAGGTTCTACCCATTTTCGTCCCAGTTCCTTCTCAACTAACTCCTTTACTATCTCTTTGTCTATGTGGAGTTCCATAAATGGAGGGCGTTGTGGAATTTTTTCTCTAAGAATGACTTTTTTTAGGCTATCTTTATCTGGTATTGGGTTTTTCAATGGAATTTTCATTTATTTTTCTCCTTGTAGAGATGCATTGTTGGAAAGTGTTGACTAATGGGAAAGGAAATACCAAAGGCATAGTAGCATATCTTGGCTTGTACCCCAAACACTATGTAAGTGGGACAAGTGTACATAAGCGGTCGAGTATCTCTCGTCAAGGTAATAATGTCATTCGTCATCTTTTGTATATGGGCGCGCTTGGAGGAGTTCGAGGCAACAATCCTTTGAAAGACTTTTACCAACGCCTTGTAGGACGTGGTAAGCCCAAGAAAGTAGCGTTGATAGCAGCAGCACGCAAGATAGTCGTATGGTGCTGGACAGTCTTTATAAATGGAGAAGCTTTTGATCCCACTCTTTGTTATGCTCATTGATTTTGTCCTTGAATTTCATGAGAGAATCTACAATGCTAACGGAAAAACTTGTATTCATTAAACATTTAGGGATGGTTCATTTTCTAAACGGATTTAGGTAACAATTCATTATGAAACCACAGATGAACACCGATGAACACAGATAGAAGAAAAGATGCAGGATTCATGATACAAGATAGTAATCAGTGATCAGTAATAGTGTCCAGCATCCTATATCTTCTCAAATCTGTGTGTATCTGTGTTCATCTGTGGTTAATTTTCTGATTAAAAAGTGTTACCTTGATTGTGAACCATGCCGATTTGGTATGATAAACTAAAATGTTGCTCTTTCTGCAACAAGGTCCACTAAAGAAAACATACTTTGCTTAAATATTGACTCTTCAAGATTAACTAAGCTTCTTTTGGATTTCTGAATATAATCATGTATATCTTCTTTTGTTTTAACAATTGCCGATGAATTAATAAATCTCTGCTTTATCTCAATAAAAGCATTCTGATCATTCTGCTGACCTATCAAATACATCAACTCATCTTTATCTTCTGTTTGAGATAGAAGATTCAATATTGGCAAGGTAAATTCACCAATCTTAAAATCTGCGCCCGGTGGTTTACCAAGATGAGTTGATTCTCCAATTAAATCTATACAATCATCAATTATCTGAAAGACAATTCCTAAGTTTAGTCCGTACTCCATTAAAGTGTTTTGTATAATTTCTTGGCAATCAGATACTATTGCACCAGCTTTACAGGAAGCGGCAAATAGACTGGCAGTTTTTTTTTCTATAATAGATATATACTGCTTTTTCATCAAAGAAACATTATCTCTACTGCAAACTTGAGCAAGCTCTCCTTCGCACATCTTGCTAGTTGCCTGACTGATGCAATAAAGAATGTCTATATTACCAAGCGACGATATTAGCTCAAAAGCTTTAGAATATAAGTAATCTCCCAAAGCGATAGATATATCTTGTCCCCATTTGTGATTGATACTTGGCTTGTTATGACGAATTTTGGCATGATCTATGACATCATCATGAACTAGAGAGGCAATATGAATCATTTCTATGGCAGAAGCAATTTTAGCTAGTTTCTTATTTGAAGAAGTATCATGATTTGATGTAGCCTTTGCGGATAGTAATAACAAGGCAGGTCTTATTCTTTTACCTGGTGTTTTTAGCAAGAATTTATTGATTTTCAATATTAACTCATTATCTGATTTACCAAGAAATTCCTCCAAAAACCTAGCAACATCATTTAATTCATTTTCAATAGGTTGATAGATTTCTTTTAGTTGCATTATAATTGTCCTTTTATTAAAAAAAACTTATCGAGTATAACCGCTATACATAATAATAAACCTATAGAAGAATGTAACCCTATAGTTGAGGCATTTGCTGGTAACAATTCATAAACTCGATCAAAATTGTTTCTTGAGACTATAAATGCCTTTATAGCTATGGGTAAGCTTAATAGTGCAATAAGACATATAAATGGCAAAAACTTAAAAATAACCAGAAATATAATGGTAAGGTATATAGCAAGTAAAGAAAAATGATATAAGGTTACTGCATTTCTTTTCCCTAAAACCACTACCAACGTCTTTTTTCCAACTTTTTTATCTGCAAAATAGTCAGGAAACTCATTGATGAACAGAATCAAAGCAATAAGAAGCCCTATCGGTATAGAAACTAAAAATACTCGAATTGATAATTGTTGAGCCTGAACATAATACGATCCCATTACCATTAATGGACCAAAACCTATGCCTACTGACAATTCTCCAAAACTACCATAACCTATTTTGAATGGTTTCGCTGTATAGAAGAACCCTAAGAATACACCTATTACACCCAGAAGAAGAATCATATTTCCACCGGATATAAAATTCAGATACAACCCTATCGCTCCACCTAATGCAAAACATACCAGAGAACCATACAAGACATTTTTTGGTGCAATTAGCCCATTCTGGATCATTCTGCTTCCGCCATTAAATTGCGAATAATTAGGATTCGCTTCGTCACCGCCTGAAAGATGATCAAAGTAGTCATTGGATATATTTGTACCAGCATGGATCAAAATAGAACCAACAAGTGCTAACCAGAATTTCTGCCATAAAAAAATGGAAGTATCATGCCATGCCAATACAGAACCCAAAACTACTGGAATTATCGTTCCGGTAAAAAATGAAGCACGAGACTCTTTAATCCAGAGCTTTATTTGATATAAGCATAGCTTAAAATAATAAGATAGCTCTTTCTTACTTTGTATATCAGATTTCATCATAGTATATGAGATATTTCGACATGGTTCATAATTAAGGTAACATTTTTTTATCACGAATTTCACTAATTGGACGAATTACACGAATTTTTTGGAATTTCTATTCGTGAAATTCGTTAATTTGTGTAATTCGTGATTAATTCTTAATTTTTTCCACACTCAACACGGAAGAACCTGTATTTTTTTTCTATCCTAGCTTGCTTCCTCAATTTTTATCGCTTTTGTAGGACAAAGATAAGCACAAGCACCACATCCGATGCAAGTAGAGGAAATTTTATCAAATGGCGTTTTTATCTTTCTTCTACTTCCTCTGCCAGAAAAGCTTATTGCACTCATTCCCACTAATTCTGCACATACACGGGTGCATAAACCGCACAAAACACATTTTGTATGGTTTGTAGTATTAGCCCTATTCAGAAGATAGTTTCCAACTAAGTCTGATTTATCATCTTTGGAAATACCGTATTCTTTTGCTATGTCCTTTATCTCATTAGAATCAGGGCATTTCACAAGCATCAATTCGATAACGAATCTTCTTGCATTCAAAACTCGTTCAGAATTTGTGGATATTACCGCGCCGTTTTCTGCTGGATATGCGCAGGATACAATAAGTTCAGGAGGACGTGGCGAATTCGGAATTGATTTTTCAACCAAACACATTCTGCAACCGCCATAAGGTTTAAGATGACGATTATAGCACAACGTAGGTATCTTTATATTCAATTCCTTTGCCGCCTCAAGCACGGTTGTTCCTTCTGAAACCTCAACTTCTTGTCCATCAATAGTTAATTTAACCATTTATCTCTCTTTCAATCTGAATACCCCTAGCTTATGAGCATTAATTAATTAATCTTCATTAGGCATGGGGTAATTCACCAGAGCTTTGCAGACCTTTGCAGGACATCTTTTATTCTTTATATGCTCTTCATATTCATCTCGGAAATATTTTATCGTGGATAACGCCGGTTTGGGAGCGGTCTTCCCTAATGCACAAAGCGAAGCATCAATAATTAGACTCCCCATATTTTCTAATACTGCAATATCTTCTTCGTGTCCCTGCCCCTGAGTAATTCTGGTTAGAATATCGAGCATGTGTTTTGTACCTTCACGACATGGCGTGCATTTACCACAAGACTCATCTTGTGTGAATGTCAGGAAGTATTGTGCAATTTCGACCATACAGGTATCTTCATCTAGGACAATCATACCACCTGATCCCATGATAGTACCTGCTTTTATCAACGATTCAAAATCAATAGCCATATCAAGCATGGAGTCAGGAAGGCAACCGCCGGCTGGACCACCCGTTTGAACCGCTTTAAATTTCTTGCCTTTGGCAATACCACCGCCTATATCATATATTATCTCTCTTAGTGTTATTCCCATAGGAACTTCAATTAAGCCTGTATTTCTGATCTTCCCAACTAAGGCAAAGACTATAGTTCCTTTGCTGGTACTCGTACCAATATTAGAATACCATTCAGCACCATTATTTATAATAAGGGGTATACTTGACAATGTTTTAACATTGTTAAGAACTGTGGGTGAATCCCAAAGTCCTTTGATTGCCGGAAAAGGTGGTCTTGTTTGTGCCTCTACTATTGCCCCTTCTATTGATTTAAGTAGATTTGTTTCTTCACCACATATAAACGCCCCAGCACCACGAACTATTTCAATATCAAAAGAAAAATCTGTTCCTAAAATATGCTCTCCTAGAAAACCATATTCATGTGCTTGCTCTAATGCTTTACGAAGGTGTTCTAGCGCCAGTGGGTATTCTTTACGAATGTATATATATCCAAATCTCGCACCTATGGTGAATCCACCAATGAGCATACCTTCGATAACAGAATGGGGACTACCTTCTAATAAGCTCCTATCCATAAAAGCTCCAGGATTTCCCTCATCAGCATTGCATACAATATACTTTTCAGTGCCCTGTGCTTTTTTAGTCATCTCCCATTTTATTGCAGTGGGAAAGCCCGCCCCACCTCTACCTCGTATTCCAGACGCTTTTATAACTTCTAAAATCTTATCCGATCCCATTTTTAAGGCTTTATCCAGAGCAAAATATCCATCAACAGCAATGTAGTCCTCAATATTTAATGGATCAATACGGGCGTTATTAGCAAGGAGACGACGAGTTTGTTTTTTATAAAATGGTATATCTTCCTCGTGCAGAAATTTCTCGCCTGTAACATTGTCGGTGTAAAGCAAACGTTCTATAACCTTTTTGTTTATTATTGTTTCAGAGACAATCTCGCCAACGTCTTTTGGTAAAACATCTTTATAGCAGATATTTCCGGGATTAATGATAATGGCAGGCTCAATAGCGCAGAAACCATGACATCCAGTAACTTTGATTTCTACTTTACCGTCAAGTTTTTGCTTCTTCAATTCGTCCTTGAATGCGTCTATTATTTCTGATGCTCCAGAAGTGAATCCGCATGTACCACCTGCAATAATAACCATAGGTTGGTCTAAAGAACGCTTACTGAGAATTTCCTTCTTTAACTTTTCTAAATCAATTATTTCAATTTGATTTTCCGTTTTCATATTTCTCCAGAATTTTATTTAGCTTGATAGGACTCATATTGCTATAATATTTCCCATCAATTTCAACAAGAGGTCCATGTGCGCAGACTCCAAGACAGTTGACAGTCTCTAAAGTAAAATTGCCATCTTCCGTAGTATGACCGGGTTCAATCTTAAATTTTCTTTCGAGATTTTCAATTATTTCATTTGCGCCGTTGACATGACAGGCTGTTCCAACACATACACATACATGGTGCTTTCCAACTGGTTCCAGTCGAAGCGAGTTGTAAAATGTCGCCAAGCTAAATAATCGGCTTAGAGGAACCTGACATTTTTCAGATATTCTTAAAAGTGCTTCTTCTGGTACATAGTTAAATTCTTCCAGTACCTCCTGAAGAAGCTCTATTAATACTTTATGACTATCTTTATATTTGATTTCATATCGGCTTATGATATGATCTATTTTGTTTAATTGTTCTATTTGTTTTGTTTTATCTATCTTTTTTACTTTATCCGATTTTTTCATTATGTTACCAACCTACTCAACTGTAAAACGCCACTTACGATTTGGATCATAAGTGCGATTTTTCACAATATCCATAACGGTCGTTAAGTAATCGGGTATATATATCTCTATATCATTTCTAACCTTAACCTGACAACCAAGACGCATCCCTTTAAGCTTAGCCTCTCTGGTCATAAAAGGCTCCTCCGTAGGAAGTATAGGTCCTCCACCTTTCACTACTTGAACTTTACAGTATCCACAGATTGCCTTACCACCGCATGACGAAGATAAATCAATATTATTAGCACTCAAGTAGTTAATCAGATAGTCTCCACCCTGAACCAAAAGTTCTTTTGAACCACTTTCCTGAGTAACCGTTATCTTACATTCTCCGTAAGTAACCAATAATCTTTGTGCCACAATCAGGAGTATGGCAAGTGCTATTAGAACCCCATCCATAACTAAAATTTGTATCATAGCTCAGATCATTTCTACAAGCTTTCACTTGTAGAACTCCCTTTGATATACCTCACGATAAAAATGTGGGGTAGTTTTACTATAAAGTTATTATCCCGGCGAAACCCATAAAGGCTAAAGCCATAATTCCTGCAATAATCATGGTAATACCCGGTCCACGTAATCCACTAGGTATATCAGCATTTAATAATAACTTCTCTTTTATTGCTGCCATAAGGATTATTGCCATAGCCCAACCAGCGGCAGTACCAGAGGAATAAGTGATTGTCTGAACAAAATTATAGTCTCGTAAAACCATAAATAATGAGACAGCCAACACAATACAATTAACGGTAATTAACGGTAAAAATATACCAAATGACGCCTGTAATGGCGGAAAAAACTTTTCGATAAACATCTCAAGAAACTGCACGGTTGCCGCAATAACAATAATAAAAACGAGAAATGCCATAATTTCTGCATGCAATGGCACAAGTAAAAACCAATATATTGGCCAGTTAATTAATGTAGTAAGAGTTACTACAAAGATTACAGAAATTCCCATTCCTACCGCAGTCTTATAGGTTTTTGATATAACAATAAATGGACACATGCCAAGTATGTATACCAAAGCGATGTTATGGGTGAATACGGATGCAAGAAATATTATCAAAGGACTTGTTGAATTCATATTTACTCCGTTTTCCTAGCAATTGTTCTAAGAATCCATAGATACACTCCCAAAAGAAAGAATGCACCCGGTGCAATGGTTAAGATTACCCAGTTTGTCCAGATATGCGGCATCAACCTTTGTCCTAAAAGAGTACCAAAACCCATAGGTTCTCTGATCAAAGCCATCAGAATTAAGATAGAACTGTAGCCAATTCCACATCCTAAAGCATCCAAAATAGAAAGCCAAGGACCTTTCTTCGCCGCAAAAGCCTCAGCCCGACCCATAAGAATACAATTGGTAATGATCAAACCAACATAAGGTCCCATAGCTTCACTTATAGGAGGAAAATATGCCTTTAGGAATCTATCAACACAGATAACAAAAGTTGCAATAATGACCATATATGCAAGCATACGCACTCTTGCTGGTATGGTTTTACGGAAAAGAGAAACAAACAATGAGCTAAACACCATGCAAAAGGTAACTCCTAAGCTCATGGCGATAGCATTATCCATACGGTTTGTAATTGCTAACGCCGAACAAATTCCCAAAACCATACAGAACGAGGGATGATCATTCCACATTCCCATTGTTAGAACTTTATACCACTCACGTTGCTTAATACTTGTTTTAATTTGCTCTCCAGGCATCTGTTCTTGCTCCGCTTAAAGAGTATCAGGTTACCAGTGAATCTTTACTAATTATTTAGGAAATATCCGTGTGCTATTAAATATTAAAATTAATCTGGTTGACCATTAATAACCTGTCTACTATATTCATTATTTTAACAAACTCAACCTGCTTTGTATTGTTGTGTTTAACAACTTCTCCAAAGCCTTACTTGAATAAGTCGCTCCAGTAATCATATCAACTTCGTTATTAGCCGCCTTAGCTTTACTCGAATAAGTCGCTCCAGTAATCATATCAACTTTGTTATTAGTCTTGGCTTTACCTGCCGACACAAATACCAGACTGGGCATAAATTCCTTATTCTTAAACTGATCCAAGTATTCTTTCTCGGCTATTCTTGCACCTAATCCGGGAGTTTCTTCTTGGTGTATTATCTTGATGTTGCGTATTGTTTTATGATCAGGATTTATACATATTAATCCGTATATTGACCCCCAAACCCCCGGTCCGCCAAACTCAAAGGCAACTGATTTATCCTTTCCTTGATATAGCGTCCATTCACCTATTTTAACTTCCTCTGCGTTATCTTTGAATACCGTTAAGACATTATCTTTGGTATATGCAACTCCCAAAACATCCAGAACAGAGGATTTTAGTTTCAACTCCTCATTCTTTGAAATTTGTGCGGATGTAATGGTATTAACCCCAACTAACAACGCCCCAGAAGCCGTACCCATAACTATACAAAAGATTAATATATTTAATGCTGCTTTCATTTCACTACCTTGGGATACTTAATATCCAATACTATGTGATCAATTAAAGGTGCAAAAACGTTGAGTAACACAATACTAAACATCACACCTTCCACATAACCCGATAAGCTTCTGATCAAAACCACTAAAAACCCCATTAAAATGCCGCCTATCCATTTTCCAGCTTTAGTCATAGGACAAGTAACAGGATCAGTCGCCATGAAAAAAGCACCAAGTAACAAACCACCCGAAAGAAATTGGAACATTGGTGGTGCAAATTTAGCTGGCGCAAAATGATTACCTAAAAACGAGAAGATAATTACAGAAAGTAGTAAGCTAAATGGCAATCGCCAATTAACAATTTTGGTTAATATCAAAAACAAACCGCCAGCAATAAGCCCGATACGAAACGTCTCTCCGATACAACCCGAACCAAGTCCTAATAAAAGATCAAAGTAAGATGAAATTGTTCCCTGACTTCTAAACAGACCTAATGGAGTAGCCATAGACATCGCATCTACACCATTCTGATAGTGCAAGAAACCACCCAATCCACTTAAAAAAGGCGTTTGCCATTGGACAGACATCATGCTAGGGAAAGCAATACTCAAGAATATCCTGCCAATAAGGGCTGGATTAAAGGGGTTTCTGCCTGTTCCACCAAAAACCTCTTTACCGAAAAATACCCCAAACATTACTCCCACAGCAACGACCCATAGTGGAGTCGTAGGAGGGAGAATCAAAGGAAATATCAAACCCGTAACCAAAAATCCCTCATGAATATCTTTTTTCCTTGTAATAGCAAAGGCAACTTCTACCATTCCACCAAAGATATACGATACTGCTATTACGACCAAAACTCTCCAACCCCAAAAATAGATTGCGGCAAGAGTTGCGGGTAGAAGTCCAAGAATCACGACACTCATATATCGCTTGATGTCAATGTGATCAAGAATATGTGGAGTCGTAGTAACTTCGTCTGTGCCATAGAAAAAACCATCCATTGCCTTAAAAACTGGCTTAAATTTGCCAATTAATTGATTTTTTTCGCCTGCCCGATCCATATTATCTAATAAATTCCTAATAACACCCACGTTTAACCCTCTCTTATAAATTAGCTAGACTTCTTTTATTCCTCGGTAGCTCTCAACAACACCCTTAATATTATCAAAATTAGGCAATATACATTGGTCAGGAGTACATCCCTGCTCCATAAGTATATTAGCGCCTTCCTTAATATGTTGAGCCAAAGGAATTTTTGATGGGCAGACGTAACTGCATAATCCACATTGTATACAATCATATATGTGCAGATTCGCCAGTGTCTCATCAACAATAGAACGTTTGACGTATTTGCTTAAAATTTGCGGAATGATATTAACTGGACAAACTTCTTCACAGTAGTTACAGCTAATACAAGGTCGTTCTTCTCCATTTTGATTAGTATCACACGTCTTTTGAGCGATAGGCAAGAAATTGGACATAAATGAGCGGGAGTATGAATCACTTCTTATCCCAGAACGTATAAACGCCAAGAATTGTCTATTGTGATTCTCCGGAATAGCTATAATCTGCGAGTAATTTTTATCAATTGACAGGCTTCGATCATTCAACACTGCCCCGGTTAGCAAACTATTTAGAATAATTCTTGGAACTATTTCCGGCTTTATTCTTGAACCGATGACGTCATCTAAAGCCGTACCAATTCTTGCTTTAACATGCAACGGTTTTTTTAAGGCAGTACCGCAAAGAGCTATTGTCCGCTCAATAAATGGCTTACCCTCGGCAACCGCCTCATATACATGTAAAACAGATTGTAGATCAAGAACTATCACCCCAATATTTGCAGAAGAATAACCATAAGGAAATTGCTGACCCAAAACTGTCTTTACCAACATAGCCTCGTGATTTTGTGGATATTTCGATTTCAAATATTGGATTTTTAGCCAATTATATTTAGTAATCTGTTCGTCAAGCCCTTGAAGGATATTTTTGTTTTTATTTATTGCCAGATAAATCTGTGCTTTAGGAATAACTTTGTGAAGTATTTCCATGCCATCAAATAAATTTTGAGTAGTCTTTTTGTGAAATAATGCACGAGGCGAGATATTATAAGGCTCAGAGCCAACTATATGGACTATAACATTTTCGACGTCATCTGGTTGGATAATAGAGCTATTGAATCGAGATGGAATACCTCCATGACCAAGGGCAGTCACACCAGAAATATAGAGTATCTCCTCTATACTTTCTTTAGATAGTTGTGACCAATTACTTGAGGCATTGGGAATTTTTTGATATTCTGAACGACCATCACCTTTAATAGAAACGACAAGGCAATTTTTACCAAAGTAGTTAGTTTTATTGATCCCACTAACGATTCCACTTATGGTAGCATGAACTGGAGAAGAAACATTTTGATCGTTACGACTTATAATCTGACCAGCAAAAACTTTATCGCCGACTTTAACGAGACAATCTCCTTCTTTACCAAATCCCTGAAGTAGAGGAATATTAACTTGCGAAGGAATAAAAGGTTCTTCCAAAGTATCATCAGGTTGTCCTTGAAATTCAACGAATTTATAACCACCACGGAAAGTCTTACATTTTGACATATCTAATTATCCCATTTAATCTGAAACTAAAAATTAATAAAACATAAAATACTACAGTAAGTCATTTACAATTCTTTGTTCCTGTTAACCATATCCTCCAGCATGCCTACCTCGATAAGATTCTACCAAGCTTGCAATTCTGAGCGATTCTACTAAATTCCACAGATATTTCACCGAAATGTCTTGACGTTCAGAAATATCCTTTAAAGCTATTGGACCAGACCCATAGTGAATAGCCCGATCCAGCATAAGTCTTGCGCCATAATGTCCCTTTATGGATAACTTAATAATATCTTTCCCTAATTCAATTGATACTGCCTTCTCTGGTATTTGAGTAATTCCACCTTAGGTCCAGTAACTTATTTATTATATCATAAATTCAATAAATTCACCTTATTTTATTATTTCTATAAAATCAGTGGAGTTTTAACTTGACATTAACACACCATGTTGACGTTTTAGTAGCTGTTCTGTTCCACCTTCTTTGTATGCTTTTATCCATCTTGCTATTGTAGCTCTTCCACGTTTGATGGTGGAACTGATAAACGACAGAGAGTTTTTTTCATAAGCCATTGAAACGGCGAGAAGCCTTTCTCTGTCATGTTTTTCATGGCTTGATTTGTATTGACATTCTACCTGTTCTTGTGTAGAATTGATACCTAGATTTAATGGTTTAGCCGTAGTAATCACCTTCCTTTATTAGATTTTATTACGGTTAGCCATTATATA
>Ga0247841_10005115_pt1 | contig 21654 bp, 17 predicted proteins | sample LaCruzMarch2015__2_FD_192410 | JGI IMG/M metagenome (GOLD analysis project Ga0247841, IMG submission 192410) | Freshwater microbial communities from meromictic Lake La Cruz, Castile-La Mancha, Spain - LaCruzMarch2015_18m | ecosystem: Environmental > Aquatic > Freshwater > Lake | place: Spain... | reverse complement strand
GTGCACTTCGCGGCGATATTCACCTTTAATCCGGACCGGGACGCGTATTCTCCGAATTCCTCGACCGGTATTTTAAGCCGGCTTGCCTGTGACGCCAAAAATGATCCGGTCCCGGCCGCGCACAAAGTATTCATGTTGAACCAGACGGGCACCCCTCTTTCCAGAAGTATCACCTTTGAATCCTGCCCCCCGATCTCGATTATTGACGAAACCTTAGGGTCATAATGCAAAGCGGCCACAGTCTGCGCGGTAACTTCATTCTTAATTACATCCGCTCCTATAAGAAAAGACGCTATCCTTCTGCCGCTTCCGGTTACGCCTACTCCGGCTATTCTTAAGCCGCGGCATTCAGAAAATTCCCTTATCTCATCGAGAGCCTGTTTTAGAGCCTTTATCGGCGAGCCGGCGGTATCGAGGTATACGCTGGTCAGAATATTTTTCTCCTCATCCAAAACCGCCATCTTAACGGATACGGACCCGACGTCTATGCCTAAGAATGATCTCATCTGGCGGCCTTCCTCATCCTGAGCATATCGACGAATGATTCTACTCTAGTCTGAAAATGCGTCTCGAGCGTCGATTCGTCGATACTTAAGTTCAATACCGGCATATTATGATCTCGGCTTATACGCTCCACTATGGGCTCTATAACCGTCTCGGGACTGCAGGCAAAAGGCCTGAGCATTATCACGCCGTCGTAACCTTCTTTTACATATCTGATCAATTTGACCAGATTCTCATTCGCGTGGCCGCCGATCCTTACCGGAAAATATTTTTTTGCCGCCTTGCTGTACTTATTGGCTCCGCTCAAACCAAACATATCTTTAAAAAGCATCTTTACATTATTGGAAAGACAGAGCCATCTATCTACGAAGATTCCCATACGCTGTAATTTTTTCACTATATCCATATTAACGGTGTTCTCGTTACAAACAAATACCTCGCCTATTATGCCTATCCTGATATCGGAGTCCTTATTTATATCCTTCTCGGCATCGTCCATCTCCCTGGCCTTACGGAAAAATCTCTTCAGTTCTCTCACGAGGGTTACAAGAGACAGATTTGGGTTTATGCGTCTGGCGTCCAGGAAAAATTTTATGGGTTTTCGTATATTGACAGCGCACATGGAGAACTTGTACCCGATGCTTTTCATTATCTCTTCCTGGACCGCGGCATAGCATCGCAGAATGCACCATCCATCGGAATTGGCCATAACGATGGTATCGGCGCCATGCTCAACACTCTCGATCATAGTGCCTAAAGTTATCTTAAAAGGATAGCAGATATCCCCGGGAGCATATTTCGTGCCTAACTCGACCGTACGTTTGGTTATCGGGGGAGGCGTTACTACATCCGCGCCAAGATTTGTAAAAAGTTCGGATAAAAGATCGGTATATTTACCATAACGAGGAAATGATAATTTGATGCTCATGCCCCTTAGCCTTTTCTCGAGCGGCGTTTGCGATTCATAATAAAATATAGCGTGTAAAGAATACAGGCGTACGCGAATATATCGCCGTAAGATGTATAGAACGTCCTCGTTGGGGTCAATATGATATCGCGAGAACGGTAACCTTCAATAAACAACTCTTTATTACCTGATGAAACGGCGTCGGTAATCCTGCCCTTCTGATCGATAAAACAGGACAACCCGGTATTCGCCGCTCTTACGACATTAACCCTGTTCTCCACAGCCCTGAATATCGAACATTGGGCGTGCTGGTACGGCGCGCTCGAACGACCAAACCACGCGTCATTTGTTATATTAACAAGAAAGGCCGCGCCATTCTTAACGAATTTCCTGGCCATGTCCGGGAATATATCCTCGAAACATATGAGGCACGAAAACTTCACCTTCTTTATAAGTTTCCAGCCTATATCTTTTTCCGCGGAGCCCCTCTCGATCATGAACTTAAATACTTTATAATCCCTGCCGGGTGAGAAATCTCCTATGGGCGAAGGCGCGAAATTCTCCACAAAAGAGAAGATGGCCTTAAGCGGCAGATATTCCCCGAACGGAACCAGGTGGATCTTATCATACTGATCGATCACCCTCCCGTCAGCGGAAAACAGTATCGCGCTGTTATAGTAGGCCGCTTCCGCCCCCTTTTCAGTGGGCGCGCCTGCAAGTATTTGGGTTCGGACCGATTCTGCCAGGGCTCTCAGGCGCTCAGAGAAGACCTTCTCCTTGCCTAGATATCCCGGCACCGACGTCTCCGGCCATATTATGAGATCCGGCTTTTCTTTGGACGAATCCTTGGTAAGACGCTCGTATTTAGATAATATCTCCGCGGCGAATTCGGCGTCCCATTTCTTGTCCTGCGGGATATTTCCCTGAACGACCGCCACGCGGATGCTCTGTCCTGTAAATATGTTCTTTACCCTTAATATACCGTAAGCGACTGATACATAAAGAATAAATATCGTCACTAAAAGATACGGTATTTTTTTAAACTTTTTAGCGCGGATATCCTTAACGGTCAAAAATATCGCCGCGTTCACAAGCACTATTATAAAACTGACCCCGTAGGCTCCGGTAATATCGGCAATCTGTATGATGGGCAGATTGCGGGACTGGGAATGAGCCAGAAGCGACCAGCCGAATCCGCCTAATAATGTGGATCGAAACCATTCCATCGTAACCCAGGTCGCGGGAATAAAGAACATGGCGCGATAACCCGGAACCGGTAATGCGTAATTCAGTATCGCGGCGAAAAGTCCAAAATACAGCCCCATAAATAATACGACGCCGATCATGCCTGGCAAAGTTACATGGATAAGCCAATAGCCAACCCCCAGAAAGAATAAGACACCTGCCAGATATGATATACCGAAAGCTCTTCGCAGGGCCTTTCCATCGAGAGCGAATAAGAGCGGCAATACCGCTATCCAGGCAAGATATGTGACATTAAAATTCGGAAAAGACAGAATAAGAAGAAGCGAGGACGTAATAGCGAGTATTATCTGATATATCATACTCCGCAGCACTTTTTATATTTCTTTCCGCTGCCGCATGGGCATGGATCGTTCCGGCCTACCTTAGGATCCTCCCTGTGGTAGGTCTCGACGTGACCTTCTGGAAGCTGCCCCTTGTAAGAAACTGCCTCATTGGCTTCAGTTATGGGAATATCCGCAAACTGAGTCTTCTCCTCATGCACAAGGCTCTGTCTTGCGGCATTGAAGACAGGTTTTTCTTCGTCTTTATTTACAGCTTTTATCTTGAAGAGATATTCCAAAGTCTCTTCCTTGATACGATCTATCATATCAGAAAACATCGCGTAGGCCTCGTGCTGGTATTCGATGAGCGGATCTCTCTGACCATAAGCCCTTAAACCTATGCCTTCTCTGAGACTATCCATGGAATATAGATGGTCTTTCCATCTCGAATCTACGACCTGCAGAAGTATCATGCGCTCCATGTACCGCGCCATATCCGCTCCGATCGCGGCCTCTTTTTCGTCATAGGCCTTTTCGATACGCTCCAGCACCGCGTTACGGATATCGACACGCCCGGACTCTTCAATATTCATATCGCCGATCTTTACCGATAATCTGGATTCGAGATATTGCCTCAATCCTTCGAAATCCCATTCATCGACCCTTGATTTTTCATTCATATAAGTATCAAGGGCATATTCCAATACTTCGTCCATTATCTCTCGTATATAAGCTTTTATATCCTCGCCAAAAAGTATCCTGCGCCTCTCCTCGTATATGACCTCCCTTTGTCTGTTCATGACGTTGTCATATTCAAGAAGGTGCTTCCTTATCTCAAAGTTATGGTCCTCAACCCTCTTCTGGGCCGTCGCTATGGCCTTGGTTATGAACGGATGCTGTATATCCTGCCCTTCTTCCATCCCAAGCTTATTCATTATACCCATTATCCGGTCGGACCCGAATATTCGCATCAGGTCGTCTTCCAGCGAAAGGAAGAACCTGCTCGACCCCGGGTCGCCTTGCCTGCCGGAACGTCCGCGCAGCTGGTTATCGATACGTCGCGCCTCATGCCGTTCTGTTCCAAGGACATGCAACCCGCCCAGGCCGGCTACGCCTTCGCCTAATACTATATCCGTTCCGCGGCCCGCCATATTCGTCGCGATGGTGACCGAGTATTTTTGGCCGGCCTTCTTTATTATCTCGGCCTCCATCTCGTGATACTTGGCATTTAATACGTGATGTATCACGCCCATGCGCTTCAAAAGATCGCTCACCTTTTCCGATTTCGCTATCGATATCGTTCCTACTAGGACCGGGCGGCCTATCTTATTAAGCTCAGCTATCTCAGTACAGACGGCATTGAACTTTTCTCGTTCAGTCTTGTATATGACATCGGGGTGGTTAGTCCTCGACATCGGTTTATTCGTAGGCATAACCATTACATCCAACCCGTAGATCTTCAGGAACTCTCCGGCCTCAGTTTCAGCCGTACCGGTCATGCCAGCCAGTTTTTTGTACATGCGGAAATAATTCTGGAACGTTATCGTGGCCAGCGTCTGGTTCTCGCGCTCTATCTTCACGCCCTCTTTTGCCTCTACGGCCTGATGAAGCCCGTCAGACCAGCGCCTGCCCGGCATAAGGCGGCCAGTAAATTCATCGACTATTATGACTTCGCCGTCCTTTACAACATAATCCACGTCATTCGCGTAAAGCCTATGAGCCCTTATAGCCTGCCTTATGTGATGCTCCCACTCCGATTGTAAGTCGTCGTACAGATTCTTAACGCCTATAAGCTCCTGACACCTCACGACCCCTTCTTCAGTCAGGTTCGCGGTATGATTTTTTTCATTAACTATATAGTCGATCCCTTTTTCTATATCTTTCCCTTTGTATTTTGCGTCCATCTCGTCTTTATCGGTTATTATCTTTCCTTTAAGGCGGGGAATGATCTTATTTATCGTGTAATATTTATCGGTCGATTCTTCAGCCGGGCCGGATATTATGAGCGGGGTCCTCGATTCGTCTATCAGTATGGAGTCCACTTCGTCGACTATCGCGTAATTAAGCTGCCTCTGGACCATATCCTCTTTGCGCACTACCATATTATCGCGCAGATAATCAAATCCGAATTCGTTATTTGTTCCGTATGTTATGTCCGAGGCGTATGCGGCCTGTCTATCCTTGTGATTCATATCGTGCTGTATTACGCCTATGGTCAGCCCGAGAAATTCATAGATCGGCCCCATCCACTCCCTGTCGCGTTTTGCCAGATAGTCATTCACCGTTATTACATGCACTCCTTCACCGGTGAGAGCGTTAAGGTATACGGGAAGCGTAGCCACAAGCGTCTTTCCTTCACCCGTCGTCATCTCCGCTATCTTGCCTTCGTGCAGCACTATACCGCCCATGAGCTGGACATCAAAATGGCGCAGCTTTATCGTTCGCTTAGAGGCCTCCCGAACTACGGCAAAGGCTTCCGGCAGAACGCCTTCAAATATTTTGTTCTTAAGATCGCGCAGGCGCCTCTTCATCTTCTCTTTCTCGTCCGGAGAGGTGGAATCTTTATAAGCAAGATCCATCTGGGCCATTTCGTCCGCGTGATCCTTGCGCGAAGCGGATATTCTGGAGCGGAACTCTTCCGTCTTCGCCTTAAGTTCGACGTCCGTCAGCTTCGATATCGCCGGCTCAAAAGCGTTTATCTGGTCAACCAAAGGCCTGAGGCGTTTCACCAGCCGCTCGTTCTGCGTGCCCATTATCTTTTTAAGTATAAAATTTATCATTATCTCTTGCCCTGCGCTTTTAGTTTCTGCGTCTCTTTAAGGTAGGCTTCTATAAAACCGTCTATCTCTCCGTTTAGAACAGCATCGGACTTCCCGGTCTCATGGCCCGTCCTGTGGTCCTTTACCATCGAATAAGGATGAAGCACGTACGACCTTATCTGGCTGCCCCAGGCTATCTCCTTTTTGGACTCATACGCGTTTTCGATCGCTTTTGATTTTTTCATCCTTTCGACCTCGTAAAGCTTGGCTTTCAATATCTTCATGGATGTCGATTTATTTTTAAACTGTGATCTCTCGCTCTGGCACTGGACTACTATCCCGGAGGGGATGTGCGTTATCCTCACCGCCGAATCCGTCTTATTGACATGTTGGCCGCCCTTGCCTCCGGCTCTATATGTGTCTATTCTGAGATCATCCTCTTTGATATCTATTTTTATGTCGTCGGCCACTTCGGGTATGACATCGACCGAAGCGAAGGACGTGTGCCGGCGGGAATTCGAATCGAATGGGGATATCCTGACCAGTCTGTGAACTCCCGATTCGGATTTAAGGTAGCCGTACGCATACTCCCCTTTTATTATTATAGTGGTATTCTTTATGCCGGCTTCTTCGCCGGCCATCGTATCTATTACGGTGATCGCGTAGCCTTTATCTTCGGCCCATCTGGTATACATCCTCAGGAGCACCGCGGCCCAATCGCATGATTCTGTGCCTCCCGCCCCGGCATTTATGCTAAGAATAGCGTTTGACTTATCTGCGTCACCGCTCAAAAGAGTCTTAAATTCGAGCGCCTCCATCTTCTTTTTAAGGCGCGCGATATCATTTTTAAAATGCTCCAGGCTCGATGCGTCATCCGGGCCGGCTATCTCGATAATATCCTTGAGATCTTTAAGCTCCGTCTCCAGAGCGTTATAGCCAACCACGCTCGACCTCAGGTCTTTGAGTTCTTTTAATACAACTCTTGAGGCTTCTTCGTTCTTCCAAAAATCCGGATCTTCTATCTGAGTTTCGAGTTCGGCTATTCTCTTCGCCTTGGCAGGAACGTCAAAGATACACCCTGAGGCTATCCGCGAGCCCCTGGAGAGATTTTAATTCGATTTTAAGTTCATCTATCACAAGAATATCCTTTTAATGAATTATAGCAGTCAATTCCTCTGTCCGCAAGAGACTTTTCAGAGGAAAAACCCCCTACTTATACCTTTTGGACAACAGGCGCTTATGGTACGATATCGCGAAGCGGTGAGCCTCATCTCTTATTCTCTGGAGAAGATGGAGCGCCTTGGACTCCGGAGGCAGGATTATGGGGTCTTTTCTGCCCTTCATGTAAAGCTTCTCAAACTCCTTGGCTATGCTCAAAACTGGCAACCTGGAAAGGCCGAGCCTCTCGAGTTCATCACAGGCCGCCGATAGATGGCCCCTGCCTCCATCTATCAAAATAAGGTCCGGCAGTTTTCCGTTCTCCTTCAATATCCTGGAATAACGCCTGCGAACGATCTCCCTCATCATAGCGTAATCGTCCACCCCGGAAACCGTCTTTATCCTGAATTTGCGATACTCGCTCTTTTTCGGAAGCCCCTTGTAAAAATATATCATAGACCCGACCGCGGCTTCGGCCATTATGTTCGATACGTCGAACGCCTCTATCGTCTCGGGGGGCTTTGATAATACGAGGATATTTTTCAATTCATCCAATTCTCCGGAAGGAGTATACGCAACAGCGCCACCTCTGACCGTAGACAGAGTCTCTAATCTTGTCTTGTATTTTGAGGCAAGCTCAAAATTTTCCGCCTTGGCGGCCTCCCTCATCCTCGAGGCGATAGTATCTACAAGTTCCCGGCGCCGGCCCTGAAGAAACAATTTTAGTTCCGAAACTATCTCTCCGTATATCCGGTCATCCACCCTTCCTTCGCATGGTCCCAGGCACTGTTTTATATGATAATCGAGACATACCCTTTTCCCCATCTTGCCGCAGCTTCTAAGCGGAAATATCTGCCTTAAAAATATTACGGCCTGTCGCAGAAGCTTGGCATTCGAGTACGGCCCGTAGTAAATCGCGCCGTCATCTTTTTTCTGGCGGGTTATAAATAGTCGGGGGAATCGTTCATTTGCCGTCAATTTCAGCATCGGGTAGCTCTTACCGTCCTTCAGAGCGACATTATATTTTGGCTCCAGATGCTTTATCAGGCCGTTTTCGTATATAAGCGCTTCGGCCTCGGTAGAGGTCGGAATATAATCGACATCGCGCACAAGCTCAATCATAGAAGCGATGCGTGAAGTAAGCGCGGCCTTTGCCCGAAAATACGAGGATACCCTCTTTCGTAAACTTACGGCTTTACCTACGTAAAGAGCCTCTCCGCTGGCGCCTTTCATAATATAGACCCCGGACGACTGCGGAAGATTTCTTATCTTTTCTTGCTCAACCATTCTATCGAACTCCTGACTTCCCGAACGTTCAGGAAGAACGCCGCGATGAAAAATACGGCCACGCCGCCGGATATGACCGCGACCAGGCCTAATGCCCCCGGTCTCGGGAAGAGCATCATAAAAACCCTGATGGCGATGGCCATTACCGCCGATGCGGCCGTGACCCTTAGAAAAGAGTCCCGGATGAGATGCGTGCCAAAATCGCCCAATCTCTGCCTAAGTAAAACATAAAGCGCTATAAAATTGACCGTGACCGATATAGAATTCGCCAGCGTCAGTCCGCCCACTTTTAACGGCCACATCAGGATAAGATTAAGCGCCAGATTAAGGATCACCGAAAAGAACGCGGTCTTGACCGGAGTCTTAGTATCGCCTAAGGCGTAAAAAGCGTTCACAAGAACCTTCAACCCGCCACACGCCACGAGCCCTGCGGCGTAAAAAAATAGCGCGCTTGTTGTGATGGATGTCGAGTATTCGGTGAATGCGCCGCGCTCGAAAAGCACCCTCGTTATAGGCCGGGCCAGCATCATAAGCCCGACGCTTGACGGTATGAGGACAAAAAAGACTATCCTGACAGAGAACAGGATGGTCTCTTTTAGTTTACCGATATCGTTTAAAGCTACGTGCTTTGACATGGTGGGAAGCGCGGCCTGCGCCAGCGCTATACCGAATACCGCCAAAGGCAGCTGCCATATCCTATTGGCGTAATATATGGCGGCTACGGCCCCTTCGCCAACTATCCCCGACAACGAAGCCAGGATCGTGCTTATAAAAACGTTGAACTGGTAGACGCATGTGCCCAGGATCCTCGGAGCCATAAGCCTTCCGACTTTCTTTGCCTTAGGATGGCTGAAATCGGTTGTAAGGCGTGCCCTCCATCCGCTGGCGTACAGAGAAGGGAATTGGACAAGAAGTTGAAGTAACCCGCCGGCCAGGACTCCGACCGCGAGGCCGAATACATTTTCGCCGAATAGCGCTGCTGAGGCGATCATGGCCAGGTTAAGAAAGCAGGATCCAAACGCTGCCGAGGCGAATTTGCCGAGACTATTCAGCACTCCCATCGCATAAGCCCATAATCCTACCAGAAGAAGGAATGGGAACAGAACTCTGGTCAGCGTAACGGTAAGGTGAAATTTTTCGCTATCGGCGGTAAAGCCCGGGGCTATAAGTCTGACTATCATAGGGCTGGCGAGTATGCCGGCGAGAGTCATGGCCAAGAGCGCGGCGAACATTATATTAAGGATCACCTGGGAAAGTTTGAAGAAAGACTCTTTGCCATTTTTTGAAAGGTCCTCTGTCAGGACCGGAACGATGGCGGAGTTTACGGCCCCCTCGCCGACCAGATCCCTTAAAAGGTTAGGTATTCTGAACGCCACCACAAAGGCCTGGGCATAAACGGCCGTTCCGAAATAACGCGCTATAACAATATCGCGCACAAAACCTAGGATGCGGCTTATAGCCGTTCCGAGGCCTATTATACCGGTTGATTTTACTATATGGAGTTTACTCATTATATCTCATATAAATGTTGACCCTTGCGGCACTTTAGTGTATAATTTGCCACTGATAGTTCACCGTTAAATAAGGAGGGCATTAAGTTGCCGATAAAAAGATCCAGCTTCAAAGATGTGAGAAGAACGAATAAAAGACACGCAAGGAACCTGGCTGTAAAATCCGAGATCAAGACCCTGATAAAAAAATTCGAAGCTGCCATCGTCGCGAAAAATAAAGAAGAAGCCAAAAAAGCTCTTAATAATTTCGCTTCAAAGATGGATAAAGCCGCGTCTAAAGGCATATTTAAAGGGAACACCGCCTCAAGAAAAATCTCGCGCCTAATGAAAAGACTGAATTCGCTAAATAAGGCATAGTCTTATTACGGCAAATTCCAGAATAAGCCCCGGGTCATAGCGCGTCCTCTTTATCTCCAGGTCCGCTTCAAGAAGAAGCGTTATCCTGGCCGATATATCTTTAATATCAAAACAAGCCAGCTGCGTGAAGAAAGCTTCCGCATCCGTTCTCCGGACGCCCACGGCGATCGCGGTATCATATTCGGATACTCCCTTAAGAACAAGTTCTTTGGCTTTAAACATCCTTTTAAGATGCCAGGATATCATGCCCATTATTTCATGAGGCTTCTTCCCGATTAAGAGCAGTTCGTGTATTATGGCGAGCGCGGAATCGGAATCTCTTTCGCCTAACTTCCATGCCAGATCGAATACGGATGATGCCGTAGATATGCCGGATACCTCCTCCACGTCCTCTTTTTCGATCGCTTTTCTATCGCCGGTAAAAGCTATCAGTTTATCGAGTTCTTGAGCCAGGCTCATTACCTCGGACCCTTTAAGCTCCACGAGAAGCTCTATGGCGTTACAGGATATGGATTTACCGGATCTCGAGGATACGAATTTTCCGGCCCAGGACAAAATAGCGTCACCTTCCGGCTCATCGAATCTTTTTACACAAGCTATGTCGTTAAGTTCCGGATGGTTCTTAAGTATAGAATTAGACGCGGACTCCAGGACCAGGCATGTAGACGCAAGCGGTTTCTTCAGATTTTCTACAAGAATCGCGAGTTCGCCGGATTCCATCTTATCGAGCTCTTTGACTACTACCAGGCGTTTTCCTGCGAATATGGGAGATGTAGCTATATGGTCTATTATCGCTCCGGCGGAGTCGTCGGAGCCGCGGAATACTTTATAATTAAGATCTCTCGAAGAGCCCTTTAATGATGAGGTGGCAAGGGCTTCCAGCGCCTTTTCTTTAGAATGAAGGTCGCTTCCCATTAAAAGAAAAACATTTTCCTTTGAACTTACCATGCCTCAACGGTTCTCTCCACTACGCGCCTTGCGAGGTCGTCGATGGCGTCCTTTACCGCGACGGATTCAGTCTTAGCCAGACTGCCTCCTGTCCTGTATGTCGTCTCGCCGGCAAAACCTTTTTCCTGCCACACTAATTTATTTGCCTTTACATCGAAGAGTTCCAAATTGACTATCATCTTTATCCTGTACTCCTCGATGCTGTAATTGGCGTCGTATATTATGGCGCCTCTATTATAATCTATCAGCTCTGTTTTAAGCATAAGATCCGCGTTTTCGGCAGAATTTATCCTGATATTGCCGTCCGCAATGAATTTGTTTATGAAGGCTTTGGTCATATCAATCTCCATGCCCGGCCTGTACCCCCGATACATCCTTTGATCCGACTGCTCGGCCGTTACCTTTATCAGGTTCTTTACATTCTCCACATATATCGATTTATAATTCGCGGGAAGGAGGGAGCGCGTTGTATACCCGCACCCCGAGACCAATACGGCCGATATGGCCGCGATCGCCAGTATCTTTTTCATCTTCAGACTCCTTTTAGTCGCTTTAGAATAATCCCCAGACACGTCGAGCGGAACCGTTCTTGCTCTTCTTGTTCAGTTCTTCTATTCTTTTTCTGGCTTCCGGGGCGGACGAACTGTCCGGAAGCTTATCCAGGACTTCCTGGTAATATATTATTGCGCTATCGTAATGCTTCTGCCTTTCGTAGAATCTCGCGGTCGCCATCGATTTTTCCGCGGTCCTGTTCTTAAGCCTCTGTATGGTTTTACCGGCTTCCACGGAAAGCTCTTCGCTGGAATTAGCCCTGGAGAAATCCTCAAAAGCCGCTATAGCTTTATTGGTCGGCTCGATATCGTAATCGGGCTTTAAGGACGCATTGTAAGCGCAATTCGCTATTTCATATTTTGCGCTATCGGTGAACTTTGACGCGGGAAAATCTTCGATGAGCCTCTGAAACGCCACTATGGCTTCGTCGTAGCGTTCGGCCTTCTTCAGCGACGAGGCCAGTTTGAATTGGGCCTCATCGGCAAGTTTTCCGTAAGGGGCGTTATCGACCACTTTTCTGTATATCTCGATGGCCCTGTCTATGGAAGTCATTATATCGGTGCCCATCACCTTGGGGCTTTCTTTGGTGGCGAATATATTGGCGATGTTGAACTCTCTGGATATTATCTCATCCATGTTCTCCACATGAGGGAAATTATCGACCGTTTTTTGATAATTCTGGAAGGCCAGGTAGAACTTGCCCTGGTTCTCATAGCATAAGCCCACATAATACTGCGACTTGGCCGCGTATTCGGAATACTCGTAATGCTTAACCAGCTTTTCAAACTCAACCGCGGCTCTGGGGTAATCTTTCGCGTCGTAAAAACTCATAGACCAGTCAAATTGTTCTTTAGGGCTGTCCTTAACCGCGTATTTTGGGTTTATGAACTTCTTAGTTTCGGGAGTCCATAGCCAATATCCGTATGCCGTACCTGAAGACGCCAACAAAGAAACGACGAGCGCAGATAAAATAAGCGTTCTTGCTTTCATAGAAACGGATTATACCACGTAAAAGGATTTTTCGGAAGGGATTTTAGATATTGACGTTGAGGGTATTGTTGACGAAGTTCATTACGTAGGCCTTATCTTCCTTCGTCATCTCAAGAAACTGGTTACCCATCAGATATTGATCGCTTGAAGGCAGCCTCTTTATCCACGCTATCTTTGATATGGCTTTTATCGGCTTTACTAAATCGGGAAGGCTTATCTCAACGACCAGGCGGCAAGCCAACGATATGAACTGGCTGGAAGTAAAACAGACGCCACCTTCGCTTATATTGCTTCCTACGGTCGGGCTCGGCTGCTCTTCGCCTTTTCTCAAGTTTCGATATTGAATCGGCAATACGGAATCGACTCTCTTATATTTTCGCTTGTCGTCGAACCTGTTTTCGAAATTTTCCATCAAGATACACTTTCAGCGTTATAAAACAACTGTTGCATTACAACTTTACGTTCTTAATGTATCATACTAATTGTGTTTTGTCAAGGTTAAAGATAAAAAAGGTAGATTTCTATGGATTTTTCCTCTCCATAGAAAACTTGCCGGAACAGTCCGCGTAAATAGCGATAGCGCCATCCTTTCTAGTTTCATATATATTTGTTCCCGACGACAAAATCGCCTCAACGGTAGATCTTGAAGGCGCGCCGTATCTGTTTACTCTCCCGACGCTTATAATTGACATCTTTGGCGAGACCTCATTTATGAAATATTTAACGATATTATTATCTCCCAGATTCCCGCCGTGATGCGGCACTTTTAAGACGTCGGATCTAAGCGCTAAAGGCCCGTACCCCATGAGCCTCTCCATAGTTTTGGAGGATATATCTCCGCAAAAGAGCGCGCTAAAATCCTTATACTTCAGCTTAAAGACGATCGAATTATCGTTTGAGTCTTCCGGCGCGATATCTCCCGGGGGATTTAAAATGTAAATTTTAGCGGCTCCTAATCCGCCTATCACGTCTCCGGCACTTGCCGTGATATGCCTTATACCTTTTTCGTTTATGATCTTTCTATATTCATCATATAGCTCGTAACCGGATATCCTGGCCCCGTTATCTATCACGCAGCCGACCTTGAAGTTTTTCAATATATATAGAATACCCCCGAGATGGTCTTCATGAAAATGAGTGACTATTACGGCATCGAGATCGAATACCCCCCTGTTCCACAAATAAGGGGCTATAACGCCGCGCCCTGTGTCAAACTTATCGTCTTCTCCTCCGCCGGCGCCATCCACCAATATATTCGATCCGTTTGGGGCCGTTATGAGCGCGGAATCGCCCTGGCCCACATCAAGGAAAGTGATGCGAAGTTTTCCGTCTCCAGGCAATACACCTGCCCATACCGTGAAGTTACACAGAATAAGGATGGCGAATATGAGATATCTCTTATCTTTAATGAAGAATAGCGAGAGCGTCGCGTAGTAAAAAGCGCACAACAAAACGCTCGGCGCGGCAACCCTGAAATACGCGCTTGGCATGATCGCGAACATATGGTTCAGCGCGAATAGCGCGTCTGCTATGGCGCTTATTATAAAAGCCATGCCGCCGGCGATCACGGATTGAAAACCAGCGACCGCTAAAAACACAAACGCAAGCGCCATCAGGACAAAGAGCATCGGTATGACCACGAGATTCGCCAATAAAGAGACGGGCGAAACGATATTAAAATAGCACGCTATGAAAGGCCAGCTTCCGAGCCATGACGCTATTGATACCGCGACACCGGAGGACAGATAGCGAAGCGCCTTGCCCGCGGGCGATCCCGGGTCAAAGCTGTTTGTTTTATCCAGCATTTTGTTTATTGGAGGATAAAATATTATTATGCTACCGACTGAGACGAAAGACAGTAGAAAACTGGGGTCGAATAGTTCCCTCGGGTTTGAAAGTAATATCAACATCGCGGCCAGGGCGAGCGTATTAAGAGTATCCGAATCCCTGCCGATAAGATATCCGAATGTAAATACGCCGAACATTATAACGGCTCTGGTTATAGGAGGGTTCGATCCTGCGACGAAAGAGTAGAACACCAGAAGCGCCAAGGTCGTGAGGAGATTAAATTTTCTCGGGATACTGCACAACCCGAAGAGGAACATGAATATCGCGGCGACCAGCCCAACATGAAGCCCGCTTATGGCAAGAATATGAATCGTACCGGTCTTCATGAAGTCTTCTTTGATATTCTCGGAAAGGTCCATCCTGTCCCCTATGAGGACCGCCTTAAGGAACGCGCCGCATCTCTTATCAAAACTCTTACCTATGGCAGCTCTGATCCTTTCCCTCACCGCATACGCGCTTCTTTTAAAGAAAGATCCGGAAGGAGAAAGCGCAGTCTTAATAACTTTCCTCGAATCCGCTCTTAATGAAGCGCGCACGCCTTTTATCTCCATATATTTCGAATAGTCGAAAGTGCCGGGATTTTTTAGGGCCGTTACCCCCGATAGTTCACCCTCCAATATGATCTCATCTCCAAAATCCACACCTTCGGGAGGCGGCGTTACGCTGACGCTCGCCAGGCCTTCCGCTTTTTTCCACACGCCCCCGTCAAGGATGGCGCCGCATTCCATCAAAAATATCGACCTCTTTTGTTTATAAAAATTGGTCCCTACGACAGGGTCGTCTCTCACGACGCCTTTCACGCAGACCTTCTTAGCGCCTTCGGAGACTAAATCGGATATGTGATCGGCCGGTATTACGCAAAAATTGGCGTAATAGGCCGCGCCGAACAATAACACGGAGGCGTAAAGAGCCAGATGAGATATGCGGCTTTTATTGCGGAGGATCAATGCCATTATAAGAAATGAGGCACTTAGAAATATCGCGAGGCTGATGGATATGTGCGTGCGACTTGAAGCGGCTATGCCGGCGGAAAACGCGAGCGTTACATAAAGCGCCGGCCTTTTCATCAATCGACCGTTATATCGTCTTTTATCTTCCCGAAGAGAGCCGGGCCTATGCCTTTTACTTTTTCGATCTCTTCGATCGAGGCAAACGGTCCATTTGTATCGCGGTATTCGACTATGCGAAGCGCCATGGCTCTCCCGATTCCTTTAAGTCCGGCCAGCTCGGACGATCCGGCATTATTGATATCGATCTTTCTTCTGGCAAATTCTTCTTCATACTTGGCTGAGAATTTTCCGAGGACGATGCCGGATTTGCTGTGGGATTTTTTATAATATAGTACGCATAGCCCCAGAAGGAGAGTGGAGATCAGGATCGCTATTATGAATCTTTCCTGCTTTTTCAGGTCAAACATCTTAACCTAGTACTACGTTGACCAGTTTCTTTGGAATTATCACTATCTTATTAACCGGCTTACCCGCTGAATGGGCCATCACCTTCTCATCCGCAAGGACGAGCTTCTTCAGCGCATCCTCAGATATATCTGACGGGACTTCCACCCTGGACCGGAGTTTGCCGTTCACCTGTATAGGTATCGTGACAACGCTCTCGACGAGCGCAGAGGAGTCGTAAGAAGGCCATTTAGCCTTAAGGATGCTGCCGGACTTGCCGAGCATACTCCATAGCTCCTCGGCTATATGAGGAACGAACGGGGACAATAGGACCACCACGCTCTCGATTGCGTCTCTCAGTATGGCAGGACATTCCCCGGGGCCGGATGACGCGAGAAAATCGTAAGAAGAGTTCACGAGCTCCATTATGGAACTTATTGCCGTATTAAAATGAAACCCCCCATCAAGATCTTCGGTGACCTTCTTTATAGTCTGGTGCGTCTTCCGCCTGAGGCTTTCTTCTTCCTTGGTAAGTTTTAAATTTTTAACTTCTAATTTTAAATTTTTAACTCTCTCAACCAGCCTCCACACCCTGCCCAGAAACTTATACGAGCCCTCTACTCCCCTGTCGGACCACTCGGCATCTTTTTCCGGAGGCCCTATGAAAAGCGTATATAACCTTACCGTATCGGCCCCGTAAGAGGCTATAAGAGCGTCCGGGCTCACTACATTGCCCTTCGATTTCGACATCTTGGCGCCGTCTTTTACTATCATGCCCTGGGTGAACAGGTTTTTAAACGGCTCGTCGAATCCCGTAATGCCGATATCAAAGAAGAACTTTGTGATAAACCTCGAGTATAAAAGATGCAGTATCGCGTGCTCTATGCCTCCGATGTACTGGTCGACCGGAAGCCACTCATTGACTATCTTCGTATCGAAAGGCATATCCTTGGAATCGGGCGTTATATATCTGAGATAGTACCAGCTCGAGTCGACGAATGTATCCATCGTATCGGTCTCTCTTTTGCCGGGAGCGCCGCATTTAGGGCATTTTACATTTACAAAACTTTCGGAGAATTTAAGAGGTGATTCGCCGGTCGGCCTGAATTCAACGTCTTCCGGCAATATAACCGGCAGGTCTTTCTCCGGCACAGGCACGGTCCCGCATTTAGGGCAATATATCATGGGTATCGGCGCGCCCCAATAACGCTGGCGTGATATGAGCCAGTCTCTCAGCCTGTATTGAACGGCCCGCTTGCCGAAACCCTTCTCTTCGAAATAATCCGCTATCTTATCGATGGCCGTTATGGACCCTATGCCGCTGAACGGTCCGGAATTTACCATTACGCCCTCTTCGGTATAAGCGGCGCTCATAGCGGAAGGATCTATGCTCTTTTTCGGGTCGTCTATAACTACTTCTATCGGCAACTTATACTGCCTGGCAAATTCAAAATCCCGATCGTCATGCGCCGGCACCGCCATTATCGCCCCAGTCCCGTATTCCATCAGAATATAATTGGCTATCCATATCGGGATCTTTTTGCCATTTACCGGATTTATGACATGTTTTCCGGTGAAGACGCCTTCTTTAGCTACGTCGGTCTGCGAGCGCGAGATCCTGGATTCACCGCGCATCTTATTGACGGTAGCTTTAGCAGCGGCCTTATCGGCGGAACCTTCTATCAGGCTATCGACAAGAGGATGCTCCGGAGCGAGCGCTATGAACGTAGCGCCATAAATGGTATCGATGCGGGTTGTAAAGCATTTGAGCTTCTTATCCGAGGCGTCTATCATAAAATCTATCTCGACTCCTGATGAGCGCCCTATCCAGTTTGACTGCATCGTCTTTACGCGCTCCGGCCATTCCGTCAGTTTATTCAGGTCCTTAAGCAGGCGCTCGGCGTAGTGAGTTATCTTAAAGAACCATTGCTCTAGGTCCTTCTGAGCTACCTCGCTTTCGCACCTCTCGCATGATCCGTTCACTACCTGCTCGTTGGCCAGTACGGTCTTGCAGGAAGGACACCAGTTAACGAAAGCTTTTTTCTTATATGCAAGGCCCTTTTCGTAAAGCTTAAGGAATATCCACTGCGTCCATTTATAGTATTCCGGCAGGCATGATATTACTTCTCTATCCCAATCGTACTCGACCCCCCATTGGTCGAGCTGCTTCTTCATGGTGCTTATATTTTTAAGTGTGGATATTTTCGGATGGATGCCGCCTTTTATCGCGGCGTTCTCAGCCGGGAGGCCGAATGAATCAAATCCCATCGGAGTGAGGACGCGGAATCCCCTCATCATCTTGTATCTGGCAACGACATCGCCTATTATATAGTTCCTGCCGTGGCCGACGTGAAGCGCCGCCGAAGGATACGGGAACATCATAAGACAGTAGTACTTATCCTTGGCGTCTTTAGTATCGATATTGAACAAACGGTTTTCCCGCCAAAACTTTTGCCACTTTGGCTCGATCGTGTCGAAGGGATAGAGTCGCTCGTCGTTGGTCATCTCTTTTTACACATCTTTCTCGCTATCGCGATGTTGCGTTTATCATCCTTATCCGATTCTTTGGGAGTCTCCATTATGAAAGCCGCGTCTTTAAGTCCTGGGTGGTTTATTATACGGCTAAGAGCTTCAAGCCCTATCTCGCCCTTACCTAAGTGCTCATGTCTGTCTACGTGCGAGCCTAGCGGCGAAAGGCTATCATTGAAATGGACTACCTTTACACGCTTAAAACCTATAAGCTTATCGAAGCTTGCGAGCGTCTTTTTAAGCCCGGCGGCGCTTCGTATATCGTAACCTGCCTCGAATGTGTGGGCCGTATCAAGACATACGTTTAGATTTTTACGGCTGCCTACGCTATCAATTATCTTTTTAATGTGCTCGAACTTGTACCCTATGCAGGACCCGGGGCCGGCCGTATTTTCGAGCAGAACCGTCGTCCTGGGCTTCGCTTTATCCAATATCCTGCCGAGGGCGTCCGAAAACCTCTTAATGCCGAGTTCTTCTCCGCTTCCCGTATGGCTGCCCAGGTGAGTTACGAAATATTCAGCTCCGAGCTCATCGGCCCGTTTTACATCTTCAATGTAAGCGTCTATAGACATCCCATAGAGTCTGTCATTCGGGGTGGCGAGATTTATTATGTACGGTATATGAATGACGACCGGGCTTATATCGTATTCTTTTTTAAGCCTTTTGAATTCCAGGACATCCTTTTTATCAAGCCCTGCGACCTGCCACCCCCGGGGATTTCTGCTGAAGATCTGCATCGCATTACAACCAAGAGCCTTCGCTCTATCTAGCGATTCGTAGATCTTCCCGGCTATTGAAACGTGCACGCCTATACGCATTCTACTTCGCCCTTCTATACGAAAACCCTGGTAGGGTCCGCCTTCGCCAAGGCTTCGGCGAGATTTCTTCGAAGCTTTAGCAAAGAAGAACTTCGTAGAAATAGACTCCTGCCCTTTATTGTCAATCTCATTTCTGCGAAGCCATACCTCGATCTAACTTGTGAATGGCGAAGCAGAATGGTGCCGAAGGTGGGAGTTGAACCCACACAAGCTTACGCTTATCGGTTTTTGAGACCGACGTGTATGCCATTCCACCACTTCGGCATAGTTCAAGTTTTCCCCACCAAGCTGCATTTTAGACCCGGGGTGGGGTATAGTTTTAATGTTGGAATTTATAATTTTCGCGAGTGGTACATGGTGGAGAGAATGACCTCTCCCCGTAAACTCATATCTATATGCCCTGCTTCGCCCTTCGACTCGCAAACTGAGGTAGGGCTACGCAGAGACATTCTGCTTTCAACTTGCCATAATTTCTGCGAAGCCATACCCGAGTTTTACTCTCTGATTGGCGAAGCAGAATGGTGGAGCTGACGAGAATCGAACTCGTGACCTCACAATGCCATTGTGATGTGATCCCTCTTCACCACAGCCCCAAACTTACAACACGATTATAGCAATACCCCGCCCCAATGTCAAAATAGAAAAAGGGTCTGACCCAGCGCGCCTATTAAGTCGTGAATGGGTCTGACCCTTTTTTACTTTTTTATTACTCCTTATTTACAACACCCTTACCTTCATACTCTTTTAGGATCGCTTCGAACTCGGGAGAGAACTGTTTATTGCTATCGTCCTCTTTCACCTCGTCCTTCTTATCGATACCCTCCAGTGTTACCGCATTCTTTACAAACATCCCAGGAGATTTCAATATCGACATTATAAAAAACTCATCACCCCGCCCCCCTATCCTGCGAGGCTGCAGGAATTGCCAAAGTAGAACTGTTCAGAAGATTGTTCTCTTTCAGCTTATTACTGTCTGCCATGGCCGGAACGAAGGTAACGCCATCCGTTGTGCTTGAAGTCGTAGTTAAAGTGGCCTGGAAATCTATACGCGCCTGCTCGTCGCTGGTTAATTTAGGCGTGATTTCCGTAGTAACCGGCGGCTCTATAGCGGCGCTCTGCTGTATCAAAGGCTGAGGCATCGCAAACGGTATGATCGGAGCGCTCGGATAATCAACCGCTGCCGGCGGCCAGGAAGGTAGCTCAAATCCCACTATACCATTCTCGTTAAATGAAGCGTTTTGCCCGTTTATCCACTCGCCGAGAGCATTCTGTTGAACGAACGGGTTCGTTGGATCAGGACTATTAGGATCAAAAGCGTAGGCATAATGACGGCCGGAACTGGCTTCATACTTAAACACGATGAACCATCCTTGTGGCCATCCGAAACCGCCACTCGTTTTAGGTAAATACGCTGTTGGACTTAACCACCCGTTCCACTTATACCAGTATCTGTCGCCGTTAGCGTCCTCTTTGTGATACAGGGCGTATTCTCCATTATTAATAATAGTGTAGGTCTCAACGATCGCGCCTTCCGTAACAGTGCCAGTCGCTGTATTTATAGTGACGTGCAATTTCACGCTCGCGGGGGAGCCGGGAAGGGCTTTCTTCAAGTACACATCGCCTGAAACGAGCTCATAGAAATTATTGCCCATCTGGTACCCGTCAAAGGCGACTGGGTTCGATACTCCGTCGAGGTCAGTCGTGATGCCCGTCACTCTCTGCAAGCCATTCGCATACAAAGCTCTAGAGGTATATTTGGCTAACCTGCTTATTTTTATATAATCGGTATGAGCTGTCGTGGCGCCGGCATCTATCTTTCTAAATCCTATTTCATTCGCCGAATTGTACGTAGTCGCCGAATAATTACTGTAGAAATATTGTAAGGTGCCGGGGTATGCCGAACTTCCGCCCTCCTGCATCCTGGCCTTCAAATTCGTCCCGGCATAATAAGCTTCATTGGTAAATATTCTGCCATCTGATGCATATGTCTGATATATCCTCCCATAGTGTTCGTCCAAACCTATAGTGCCATTTCCATTGTGATCGAAGTCCTCATTATAGTAATCGTATCTGATATTGTCACTAGCATCCGCCGAACTGAGCGTTTTGGATGCCAAACGATGATTGCTATCATTGAAGTAGGTATACGTTACGGTCACTCCACCCTCGACCACAGTCTTGGATTTCAGCCTGTTGTCAGTATCGTTATAATAGACATATGTCTCCAGCGTAGCGCCGAGCGTGCCGTTGCCGTTTAAGACGCGTCTTGTCTTCGTATTTATTATAGGAGGATACACCGACACGTTTGAGTGGAATGTTAACTCATCAGCATAACTTTCGGTTATATTGTCTATTCGGTTTACACGACCGTACCATGAGCCGTCAGCCGCCTGTCTGTGCTGCTCGTCGTTGTAATAGTACATTACATTCTTACCGTTGAATTCGCCGGCAGCCGTCTCGCTTACTACTTTTTTTGTACTAAGGCGGTTAGTGGCGGTGTCGTAATAGTTAAACGTCGCGACTACCCCGGTCCAGTTGTTGGCCGAGTAGCCGATCTTCGAATTCA
>Ga0247841_10005114_pt1 | contig 21654 bp, 26 predicted proteins | sample LaCruzMarch2015__2_FD_192410 | JGI IMG/M metagenome (GOLD analysis project Ga0247841, IMG submission 192410) | Freshwater microbial communities from meromictic Lake La Cruz, Castile-La Mancha, Spain - LaCruzMarch2015_18m | ecosystem: Environmental > Aquatic > Freshwater > Lake | place: Spain... | reverse complement strand
CTATTTTTAATGGTTATACTCTGCCTTTTTGTTTAGGAGTAATCATATGAATAATAAAATTACTATAGACTTAGATTTATTAAAAATATTATTAGACCAGAGGGTTTCTTATGCATAAATGTGTTGATTGTCAAAAGCAAACAGCAAATAAATGTATCCGTTGTTGGAATTGTTATATTAAATGGAGAGAAAATCCGAAAAACCATCCAAACTATAAAGATGGAATTTCTTTAAAACAAAATTATTGTAAAGATTGCAATGCAAAAATAAATTACAGAGCAATAAGATGCAAAAAATGCGATAATCTAAATAGAAAAATAAAATATAAAGGAGAAAACAATCCTGCTTATATAGATGGTAGAACAATAAAAAAATATTATTGTAAAATTTGTAATAAAAAATTGAGTGGGTATCAAATAAAAAGTGAATTATGTAAATCTTGTGAAACTAAAGAACGATATAAAAATCCATTAAATCATCCAAATTTTAATAATGGTATTTCTTTAAAAATTAATAATTGCATAGATTGTAAAAAAGAATTGAGTGATTATAGAGCAATAAGATGTTCAAGTTGCGAAACTATTAGAAGATTAAAAACTGGAATATTGTCAATTAAACCAAATAAACCAGAAACAATATTAATAAATATATTACGAGATAAATTTAGATATGTAGGAAATGGAAAATTTTGGATAGAAAGTTTTAATCCTGATTTTGTAGACATCAAAAATAGAAAAATAATAGAATTATTTGGAGATTATTGGCATAATAGACCAGAAAATATTGAGAGAGATAAATTAAGATTAAAAGCCTATAAACACAAGGGATATAAAACTATAATTATATGGGAACACGAACTAAAAGATTTAAATAAATTATCTATAAAATTGAGGAAATTCTAATGGAAAAATCATTTCAGGGCATAATGAGTTATATTTCGGACAACGAAAGCAAAAAAACTGTTGGAATAGTTTTAAAACGAATAGATTTATCATTAGAACAAGCAAAAAAAGAAAATAGAGATTATATAACATCTAAAGAAATAGATATATTAAAGTCTAATATAAAAGAAGTTATTTATGAGCAATACAGAAATATGCGAGATTTTTTACAAACAGGGAAAATAATATTTGAATTTTCAAATAAAAGTAAGGAATAAAAAAATGAATAAAAAAGTTTGTAAAATATAAAAGGAGGATGTATGGAAGAACAAGAATTAAAAAGTAAGGAAGAGGCACAGAAAATATTGGTTGAAATGAATCAGAAATTTGAATTAGACCGAATAGAAGAACTATTAAAGGATAATAAAGTAGATTTTAAACATAAAGAAAAAGAATATCAAGTTAGACTTCTTACTATGAGAGATAAAGAAGAACTTGATGACCTTAGACGCAAAAAATTTACTAATTTATTAAAGGATAAGGATGTTTTATTCGAAAAAGATTTAATTAGAATATACAAAGAAAAAGGTATAGATATAGAAGAAATAATGAACAATATGAAGAAATATGAATCAGAGAGATTTGGATTGCAGATGAAATTGGGTGAAGCATTATCAAAAAAAGCAGAAGAACCAATTTTAAAAGGATATGAAGAAGAAATAAAAGTTTTAGACCAAAAAATAAATGTTTTAATGATACAAAAATCAGATTTATTAATGTATTCATTTGAAAATCAGCTAATGAATTCTGTGGCAAAGTGGATAAGTTATTTATCATTATATATAAAAGAAAATGACAAGTATATAAAAGCATTTAAAACTTTAGAAGATTTTAATGCATGTGATGATGAAGGTTTAATAGGAATGGCTACAAAGTATGCTCTAATGTTACAATATATGTAAGGAATAAAATATGTTAGAATTTATACGAAAATTAGCTAAGAATAATAAGAATCTAAATTTATTTTCTGCATCTAAAGAACTTAATGGTGTTCGTTTATTTAGAAATGATATAGATTTAAGTAAGATTCAGAATTTATTTATTAATTATTTATATTTTTATTATAATTTAAATCAAAATATATCTACAGGAGAAGTTAGTAAAGATGTTCTAAAATCAGAAGTTAGGGAAGATGCATATAGCGTTTGGCAATCTAAAAGGGAAAAGAAAGATACAGAAGATAAAAAAGATAATAATAAAAAGCACGATGTGCATCTTAAATTTTTTAAATAAGAGGTAATTTTATGGACTCATTTTATAACTATCTAATAAACATAGTATTCAACACAATTGGCAGTGAAAAAGCAGTTGCTGAAGCTAAAAAAGTAGAACAGCAACTTACTCTGCCCTGGGATACTGGAAATGTAAATAAAGCTGGAGCAGCTTTAAATAATATAGGAGACAAAGCAAAAGTAGCAGGAACAGGATTGGGTGCTTTATCTCAAGATTTAGCAGGATTTACAAGTATATTAAAATTATCTAAAAATACTTATGATGAATTTGGAAATGTAGCAGGAACTGTAGTAACTGAAAAATTAAAAAATCAATCTGGAGTAATGAAACAAGTTACTACTCAATTTGATGCTCAAGGAAAGGTATTAAAAACTAATGTCCAAGATTTAAAAAAAGCATCCGTTGGAATGAGCGATTTTGTAAATGCTATGAAACGAGCTGTAATAGTTGCTCCTATATGGATGATAATGAGGTCAGCTATTCAAGGAGTAACATCATTAATTTCTTCTCAGATTAAGTTTTTACTTGATATGGAAGAAGCTATGGCTCGTATTAAAATAGTTGGTAAAGGAACTGCTGAAGAATTTGATAATTTAAAAACAAGTCTTATATCTTTATCAGTAGTATATGGAACAAGTGCATCTGAAGCGTTAGATGCAGCTCAAATATTTGTTCAGCAAGGTAGGTCAGTTTCAGAATCAATAGTTTTAACAAAAGCAGCAATGATTGGTGCTAAAGCATTAGGAACAGATATAAAAACTGTTGTAGATAATTTAACTGCTGCGGTTGAAGGATTTAATATTCCTATATTAGATACAACTTCAATTTTGGATAAATGGGTTGCAGTAGAAAAAGAATTTGCTGTTACAGCTAAAGATTTGGCTGATGCTACTAAAGTTGCAGGTGCTACTGCACATCAATTAGGAGTTACAGTATCTTCATTTTTAGGAGATGTTACTGCTGTTATAGAAGTTACAAGAAAATCTGGTTCTGAAGCAGCAAGAGCATTATCATTTATATATGCAAGATTATTAACTGTAGGAAAAGAAACAGTAGAACAAGTAGCAAAAATTCCATTTTATTTAGATGCTCAAGGAAATGCTACATCTGCTTTAACTAATAAATTAAGAAGTCATGCAGATATTTTAGGGGATTTAGCTCTAAGATGGGAAGGTTTAGAAAAATCAGAAAAATTATCTATAGCAAAATCTGTCGGGTCTATGAGACAGATGACTGTATTTAATGCTTTAATGCAGAATTATAATAGGGCAATAGAAGCAAGAATAACAGCTTTAACTGCTGCTGGTAATGCAGAAAGAGCTTTTGGAATAATTCAAGAAACGACAAAATTTAAATTAACAGCAGTAGCAAGTGCATGGAATGATTTAACGGATTCTATGGCAAATACTGGTGCATTTAAAGTAGCATTAGATTCTTGGAAAAATTTATTGATTACGATGACAATGTTTATAGATAAAGAAAAAGCCTGGAAATTAGCAGTCGAAGAAGTAAATTCAGTTACTTTAAATGATATAAAAAATAGAAGAAGTCAAATAGATTCTGTTTCAGAACTAATAAGTATAAAAGAAAAATTAGAAAAAGCTCCACAAACAGGAGAAAATATTGCTAATTTAGAAAAAATAAATACTGTATTAGAAAATATAAAAACAAAATTTCCTGACTTAGAATTTAATATTAAAAGCAATCCTGAAAAATTAAAAGCACAGATAGATAACATAAGTGAACAATTAGCATTAGACCAAATAGATTTAGAAGTAGAAATTCAATTTAAACCGAAGCAAATGATGTTAGAAGAACAGAAAAAAAATACTATAGAAAAATATATAAGTAAAGTGGGGGTTGCTGGAGAAAGAGAATTGCAGGTATTGGGCAATACTATTAATGCTATAAATTCAGATATAGAAAAATCCTTAAATGAACAATCTACTGAAGCAGAAAAACAAAAATTAGCATATAAATCTCAATCAATTGATAAAAAACTACTTGCAGATGCAGCAAAACTTGAATTAGAATTAACAGGAAGTTTAGGATTTAAGGACAAAGAAAGATTAGATAATCAAGAAGAATTAATAAAATTAAAATCACAAGAAAGTAGCGAAATAGCATTGATTTTGAAAGAAATAGAACAGACTACTAAAGCAGAATCTCAATTTGAAACAGAACAAGAAAGAAGTATTAAATTAAGAGAATTAGAAAATAAATTATTAGAAACAACAATAGCAACAAGTAACAAATTAATATCCCATGAAGTAGATTTAGCAAGAATAAGAGGAGCAAGCTCAAGACAATTATTTGAATTAGATTCTGCTTTGAAGATGCAGTTATATGGTGAAAATGCAATTAAAAGTTCATTAGATTATAGATTAGAAAAAGAAAAAGAATTAACAAGAGAAAAATTACATCAAAATGAACTTTCTTCTAATTCTATGAAGATTTATGAAATTGCTCAAGAAGAAGGAGTCGAAGCAGCGATTACTATAGCAAAATTTTTAAATGGAACAATATCGTTTAATTATTTAAGAGAAATGTCTGGTGCATATGCAATATTTCAGGAAAAATTTTCAGAATTAAATAAGCAATTATTAGCACAGGAATTTTTTGCTGGAAAATCATCTCAATGGGGTGGACAAATTATTCCTATATCTGAAAAAAATGCTGTAAATATACCATCTGCTATTACAAATATTGAAAAAGAAAGAACTGCTTTATCTCAGAATATAACTATTGCTCCATCATTCGGTGGTATAACAATAAATTTACCAAAAGGAACATTAGATGAATTATCTAATTTATCAGGTAAAAAATTAACAGAATTATTGCAAGGTAATCCAGAATTCGCTACATTAGTTGAAAGAATAGCTTGGTCAATGACAGATAAAGGAAAATAAAAGTAAGGAGAATATTTTATGACAGACTATTTAACAAGAATAAAATTTAATTCATATGAATTTTTAGCAGTTCAATCGGAAAATGGCTCAAATTTAACATCTAATAAAGATATAATTATAGAAGGAACAAGAGGAGATGGTGCTATTTTAATTCCAGGTGGAAAAAAATCTCAAAGAATAACTATATCTGGAGTTATTCTTGGAGCAGATTATAAAGCTATTACTGATTTGATGAATACGATGAAATCTTCAATTACATCAGCATCAGGAACATTATTAATGGAACATAAAGAAGGTGCGAGTTGGATAACAGATTGGACTTATACAGTTCAGAAAATTAATGAAATAGAATTTCCAACAAATTTAAGAATATCATATCAAGAATATAATTGCGAATTTTTAGTATTATCATACTAAGGAAAAAACATGACAAATCCAGTTTTATTATTACATTTTAATGGATATAATGAATCAGAAGAAACAATAGATAATTCTTTTTATCATAGAATTATTACAAGCCATAATTCTGCAAAAATAACAACAGCAAATAAAAAATTTGGTTCTGCATCATTTAAACAAGGAGTTTCAGCAGACTATTGGTCTTTTTCAGATAGTTCAGAATTACATTTAGCAGGAAACGATTTTACATTTGAAACATGGATAAATTTTGATACATTACCAACAAACCCAAATGATTATAATTTAATTTTAAAACAATTTCAAGATGTGGATAATAGAAATGTTATTCAATTATCAGTAAATGCAGACTTAGATATATTTATAGGAGTTATGTCTCTTATAGATGGAAATTATATTTTATCTGAATGGCAATATCTTCCTTTACTGGAAGATACATGGCACAATATATCTATTACAAGAAAAGGAAGTATTATAAGATTTTTTATTGATGGAATAAAAGCTCAGGAAGTTGATGTTGGAACTGATGATTTTGCAGATATTTCATCAGATTGGACTATTGGAGAAATAGGTGGAACTCATGTAGGTAATTATTATTTAGATGAATTCCGTTTAACTGTTGGAGAATGTTTATACGAAGCTGATTATACTCCAGCTACAGCAGAATTTGAAGATGCTGCAACAGCTTTAGGTAAATCATATTTTAAAGTAAAAATAAACGAAGTAGATATTACAGAATCGTTGAATGTTAATATAGATTCTATTAGATGGATGGAAACAGTAAATGCATCTTGGGAAGCAGATTTTTCTTTAGCATTACCATATGATAGTGTTTTAAAACCAACCAAAGGTCATTCTGTTGATATTTATTTTAATAATGAATTAAAATTTCATGGATATATCACAAGTATATCTTCTTCAAGTAATGAACAAATTTCAATTCGATGTGAAGATGAATATCATATATTAAATAGAAATACTGTTGATTTTTCTGTGGGGCATGGAGAAACATATTCAACCTATAAATTAGCATTAGCTGCACTTTCATTTCCAGAAGATATAGGAAATTTTACTCCTGAAGATGAAACCTACAATGAATTAGGAGAAGCAGATGCAATTTCTCAAATAGTATCTAAATGTGGAACATTTGGATGGTATATTCAGCCAGACGGAACTTATAAATTACAAACATTAGGTGCAGGTGATATAATTACATTAAATAGACAAACAATAGGTTCTAATTTAGGGTTAAGAGATGTTATTTCTCATTCAATTGCAGAAGATGATACAGATAAAATAGATAAAATAAAAGTAATAATGGGAGACGATGTTCATAAAGGGCATGATAATGAATGGTGGGGAGCAGGATTAAGAACAGCTTTTAGACCTAAATATCCAGATGACCCAACTATTTATGCAGAAAATTATATTTCAGAAGCAGGATGGTTTGATATAGATGGTGGTGGAAAAGTTTATTATACAAATACTCAAGTGGCAGATGAAAATATATGTGAAGTATATCAATTAGCTGAATATGGACATGAAGGAGAAGTAGTAGAAGAAACTACAAACGCATATACATTTGAAATTGGAACAGGAACTATATATAAAAATTTATCTTTATCTGGATTAAATAGACAGTATGGAGTTACATATTTAGATTGGACTCAGGTTAGTTCAAGTTGGGGTGAACAAAAAACTCTTTTACCAAGTCAATCTCAAACATACGACCCTGTAGTTTTAACTCCTCCAACTGTTGTAATACCTACATGGGATGATACAGCATATGCAACAGATATAGCAAATGTAGAATATTATAAATATAAAGATACAAAAATATCAGCACAAATTCAGGTTACATTCGATTGTATAGAATATTATGGAATAGATTTAACAAAAAGAATTACAATAGCTGGTATATGCACAGCATTAAATATAAAATCTATTAGTTATGATGTTGGTAGTTATTTAGTTACTATAAATTTAGAATCGGAAAATTATTATAAAAGAAGTGTAAGTATTCCAGCTCACGAATAAGGAGTAATTATGGGTATAATAAAAAATTTACAAATAAAATTAATAGAAATGGAAAAAATAAATATTATATTATCAGATAAATTAAAAGCATTAGAATTAACAGTTGCTAATTTATCCAAAATAGTTCCTAATATAAAGCAAAATTCTATTTCTCCTATATTACCAACAAATTTAGATTCCAATAATATTTGGATAGGAGATAAAGGTGAAAGTTCATATACTAATTTAGCTTTATTGGATATTTATTATGATTCTGTAGATGAAAAATGGAGACCATTTGAATGTGAAGCAGGAGCGATTCCTACAGAAGATGCAGATTATATAGTTACTATGATGTGGAGTTCTGTAGATAAAAAATTTATAGTTTATAAAAATCCTGGATATGCTATCTACTATCCTGATTAATTATGAAAAAATATAATTATAACAAAAATAAAAAATGCATGATATGTAAAAAATTAATAGATAATAGAGCAATAAGATGTTGCAAATGCAATGCTCAAGGAAAATTCAATGGAAATTTTAAATATCATATTTCTAAAAAAGAATTAATTAAATTATATATTAAACAAAAATATACTTTACAAAAAATAGCGAATTTTTTTAATTGCAGTGTTTGTGTAATACAGAATAAATTTAAAATTTATAAAATAAATGCAAGAAAAAATTCTTATTATGATGTTTGGAATAAAGGAACAATTGGTTTATATAGTAAAGAATATAGAAAAAAATTAAGTGATAATCATGCAGATTTTAGAGGTAAAAAAAGCGGAACTTTTGGTAAAATATATCATGGGAAATCTGGTAAATATAAAGGAATTTGGATGAGAAGTTCATGGGAAATAGCATATGCTAAATATTTAGATAGACAGAGGATTAAATGGATTTACGAATCCAAAACTTTTGATTTAGGAGAAACAACATATACTCCAGATTTCTATTTACCAGAACAGGATTTATATATAGAAATAAAAGGTTATTGGAGGGAAGATGCTTTAAAGAAATTTAAAATATTTAAAAAATTATATAAGAATATTAAGTTATCTATTTTAGAAAAAAAAGAATTACAAAAACTTGGAATAATATAATTATGTCAAATTGGATAGGTGATAATAGATGGAATTCTATATTAACTCTTTTAAATGAAAAAAGGGTAGCAATGGGATTTTCTCCTATTTCTCATACATTTTCTGATTGGGTAAAACAATCAGATATTAATTGTTTAAGAGATGGACTTATAGAAATACTTCCTTCATATGGATATACTTTAGCTACAGCTTTAACTGCTGCTGGTTATGGATATAGCACATGGAAAACATGGGCTTTTAATTGGATAGCAGAAGTTAGTTTAGATGAAATAGAAGATATATTAAATATACTTGCTGGTGCAACTCAAATTTCAGTTCATTGCCATAATCCAGAAGGAAAAGAAATAAATTCAATTGATGGAATGGCAACAATCGATTATGCTGTTATATATACTAAATTACATTCTTCTCCAACATGGATAAATCAAGGATATGCTGCAAGAAACGCAGGAGAACATCCAAAAAATATAGTATTGGCGACAGGACTTTATGATGTAAAAATAATTTTTAATGGCATTACTTCTGAACAAGACAGCATTACAGTTTCGGGAACAGTATTACTAACTTTTAATTTTACAAGAATAGAAACATTTGATTTGGTTAATTGGTTAGATAATTGTAATATAGATAACGATGTTTATTTTAATGAATCAATGGATGTTCCTATTCATACAAGATGGGATGAAACCCATCCATTTAGTTTAACAAATGGATTTACTAAGGGTGGATTGGGAGTATCTCTTTTTGCAGATAATAATATAAATGTTTCTGTTAATTCGTCTGCTCATAGCGAATTTACAAGTGAAATTTTTAAAAGAAATTTATCTGAAAATATTGTTGTTATTGGAGGAACTTATAGTTCACCATCATATGTATGGACATATGCAACATGGTATTCTATAAATCATGTAATAAATATTCCAATTCAATTATTTAATTATTGGTATACTGGTAATTTGGGGCATTTTCATTATCCAAGTTTGCAAATTGGAAGTCCTACTAAAATGATTGTGGATATTTCAGATAGCAGTTCTTATTATTTAAATAAAATATCTGCAAAAAGTTTATATACTAATTTACGACAATTTAGATGTGGAAACGGAGATGATAGCAAAAATTTACCAACAACTCCAGGGAGTTTTTATTGGGAAGATAATTCAGGAACTTTAACTGATTTTTATTTTAGTTCTATACCTTATGATATTACAGGAACTGCAATTTAATTTCTTTTCGTATTTCTTCTTGATTATATTTTTCTTTATTTAATGATTCAAACATTTGTTCATATGTAATTTTAGGAAAATATTCCAAATTACTATCAGGATTAACATTATATATTTTTAAATTTTTATATTTTAATAATTCCTTAAATTCTATTCCTCTGTGATTCTCGTAATACTTTGTAAATCCTGTGCCTCGATGTTTAATATTATCATAATAGTGAGTTTTTGCTAATATATTTTTCTTTTTTTCTTCTTCAGTTTTTCTTGTCCAATCATAACCCAAACAATAAATAATTCCATTATAATTCATTAAATAAGAAACTAAATTTAATGTATAAATACCAGTTAAAGCTCCAGGCTTTATTTTTTTAGTTAAAACAGTATTATTATAAATATCAGCTCTAATATGGGCTTTAGGTGCTACAATAAGCGGAAGGGATTTTAAATGATTGACATGTTCTTGATTTATTTTATCAGAATTAGATATTAATTTACCTATATAAAAAGAATTGTCCATGCAAGATGTAAAGGTAGAATCGAAATGGTAGGAAGAAAAATTTGTAGTTATAACAAATTTATCTTTTATTTTTTCTTTAAGACCCAAAGATACACCAATAGATATCGAATCTCCACCTCCAATAATTATACATTCATTTAATATCATAATATTCTATATACTTGTTTATCTTTAAGATAACATATGATAAATGTTATATCACATCTATAACAATGATATATTAAATCTTCATCTATTTTTGCTTCTTTATTACAAATAGGACATTTTATCATATTATCTTATCAATTAATTTTAATTTAAGAGCTTCTTTGGAATTAAGCCAAAGTTCTCCATTATCCATTTTAAAATATTCTTTTTCTGTTAATACAGTTTTTTCTTTCAGGATTTTCTTTATTCTATTGCTTATTTTTTCTAACCATCCAGTTCTGTCCTTCATATGATTCATATAATCTCCAACCATTCCAGATGCTGCGTGAAGCATAATTTGAGCATTTGGATAGGCGTATCTTTTATCTCCAGCAGAAGCAATTATTGCTCCCATAGAAGCAGCCAATCCGCTTACTATAGTGATTATTTCGGGCTTAATATGTTGCATAGTGTCTATTATAGCAAGACCATCTATAATTGAACCACCAGGCGAATTTATTTCTAAATAAATAGGTTTTTCTTTATTTTCCTTTTCCATAACAAGTAATTTTGTATTTATTTCATAAGCAGTATCTAATTCGATAGCTCCATAAAGAAAAAGGTATCTATCTTTACTTAATTCTCCCTCATAATATTCTTGTGAATATTTTACTATTTTTTCATACTGTTCAGGTTTTTCTTTCATTTGATTCTCCTTTCAGGTTATTTAATATCTAATTTCTTTAAAATAGGTAAAGAAGCAAAGGCTGAAATGGAAGCTAACACAATAATTAGCTTTAATCCCAATAACGGAAATAACCAAGCTCCTGTTAATGTAGATAATGTTCCACTTAAATTATTTATACTACATAATAAAGCGAAAGAAGTAGCTTCTTTTCCAGATAAAGTATTTTTTGCCATCCAGGTCATGGTATTAAGAAATATAAACATTCCTAAAAAACTGAATATAATGGTATAAATAACATCTGTAACTGGTGTAAAATAAAGGTAAGCCAAATTAGTTATACCAACAAGGAATATACTCCAAAATAATACTTTTTTAACATTTAATTTATGACTTATTTTATAATAAATTATAGCTCCTATAATACTAACAACTGAACCTACAGCACCTAAAATAGACATAAATGTATAAGACCATCCAAAAGTATCTCGTTCTATAAAACTTAAAGGAGTTCCAAAGCCAGGGGCAAATTTATAAACAAATAAAAATAAGCAACCTAAGAGAAATTGCTTATTAGTGAATAATTCTTTATATGATAAAATAGATTGTAATAATGATTGTTCATTTTTTTGAACATGTGTTCTATTTTTTGATACAATTGTTTTATATTTTGATACAATAATTAAAATTATTAAATAGATAGGAATTAAAAATAAATATCCTATTTTATATGAATAATGGTCTGCTATATAACCTCCAAACAATCCTACAAAAATAGACGCAACTGTAATACTAATCCATTGAATAGATTGTATTTTATTACAGGTATTTGTTTTTTTACCTGTAATACACATCATCCCATCACAACTCACATCTCGCATAGCAGCATTTACATTTGCTAACATTAAAATGGGTATTAAAATAAATAATGGAATATAAGGACTTAATCCCAAATATAAACAAATTCCTAAACTACCTAATAGTGAAATTAAAATCCATTTTTTATTAGATAAAAAATTATCTGATATAAATCCAAATAAAGGTTTTACCAGCCAGGCTAACGATACCAAAGAACCAATATACATTATTTTAGATGGACTGAAATGTAAATGTTCTTTCATAAATGCAAATATACTAAGTCCAGGTAAACCTTCAATTCCTTGAACGAAGTATATCGAAGCAGATAAAACATAGAGCCACATTAATTTTTTATTCTTCATATCTTCCCTTGATATATTAACATAATTAAGTAAGGTAAAAATATTATATTTAATCCCATTAAAACAATAAAAAATACTGTGCTTACTTTACCAAAGAATATCAATCCTCTTTTTTGACCGAACATTTTTATGCATAATGGTAAGTAAACTACAAGACCTCCGTCAAGAGCTGGAATCGGCAAGAAGTTCATTGCTCCCATAAAAAAACTTATCATTCCAAAATAAGATAGATTAAAATTTTTTAATTTCAATCCTAAAAAATAACTAATTAAACCCATTATAATATTTATAGCACATCCAGCAACAGCTATTAAAAATTTATATCTATATTTTAAATTAGGAAATGTATTTGGATTTCTATTAAAAGATAATTCATCTTGTAATTTATTGTAGCCACCAAGTATCCAAGGAGTTATTTGATAAATGGTAGTTCCAATTTTTTTAGAAAATAGGACTGGTTTTCCGAAACCAACAGAAAACACATCCACTGGACATTTAACTAATTTAGCTACAATTAAATGTGCTAATTCATGAAAGAAGATTATTATAATGAGAGATATAATAAATATCATATCAATCCTCTCGATTGTGTCTTACAGAATCCCAAGCCTCTATAAAAAATATAACACCTACAAAAATCCATCCACCTTCAATTAAAATAGAACCTATTTCTGACAGGACAGGATTAGGAATTAATAATCCTTTAAATTTAAATACTACCCCTCCTATCCAGCATCCAAGACCTAATATAATACTAATAATTAGAATAATAAAAAAGATAATATCGAATTCTATTTCATCTTTTCTCCATTCCTGAACAGGTATTTTTTCATTATTAGTAAGATAAAGTAATTTTTGATATATCCATTTTTTTAACATGGTATCCACCTTTCTTTATATATAGTATACCATAAAACTATCTACTGTGTCAAGCCCTGCACCAGATACACGATTTGCTATTTTTATGTAAAAAGGTATTATTAGGCAAAGACCTATGACAATTAGGACATATGGGGTAATTTCGGGCTATTTCTTCGCACAGATTAGCCACAGCAGCATTTGATAGGGTAGTTTGGCTGTATGTATGGGTTAAATTTGACTGCTGTTTTTGCCCCTTTAAAGGCAAATTATAGGTATAAATACAACTATTTTTATATAACTTATTGATTTTATTGATGTTAAGTAGTTTTTTCATTATTTATCTCCTTCTGAGCTTCTTTCATATGACCGATTAAATCTGAACAAAGTCTGTAACTTATTTTTTCTTTCCAATAATCTAATTGAGAAATATCATTATGTAACAATTTTGGCAATTTTATAGTTGTAACAGGATAAGTATTATAACCAAAGAATTCATTTGTTATTTCTATTAACCCATAATTAGGATTTAATTTTTCTATAATCTTTTTTGCATCTTCTATTAAATCAGTAGGAACAGCAAAAGAAAAATAATGAGGTTTTCTACTATGAGGATTTTTATTTTCATCATGTTTCTTTTTTCTAAGTTCTGCAATACATAAATCTGATTTAGATGTTTTTATTTCTATTTCATGAATATAATTATTTTGTTTTAAAACAATAATATCTGCTAAACACATTCCATAACCAACTTCGTTGGCACACAAACACTGCCTTCTAAATCTCCAATAAGCCATTAGAACTAATTTTATATAATATGAATTCAATTGATTATCCCTTTTTCTGCATACTTTAAATTATTTTCTATTCTAATTCTATCTTCTTTAGGTAGTTCTTTTTTTAATAATATATTACATAATTGTCTACATTCTCTATAATGTTTTATCCAATAAGCTGCGATAGCCAATTCATCTAATATTCTAAAATAATAAATTTGTTTTTCTATAAAAAGTAAATCTTTTGGATATGATATTTCATTAGCTTTTTTTGCGAATAAATATGCTTGATTAAATTCTTTTAAATATCTACATAATACAATTAATTTATGCAAAGGTTCTGCCCTGGATGGTCTAAATTCATATGCAGATAAATACCAACTTTTTGCTTTTTCTATTTCTTTTAATCTTTCATAACAAAAACCAATCATATATTTACTATAAAATATTTCTTCTTCCCATCCACCTAAATCAATTCTTTTTTTATAATAAATAATAGCATTATTATAATCACCTTTATCTTTATAACTTTGTGCTAAATAAAAATGATACCTTTTATTATTTGGTTCAGCTTTTAGGGCATCTAATAATAATTTTACATCATCCCTATCAGTAGACCCATCATTAAAAGTTTTAATTTTTAATGTATTTAATTCTTTAAATGGCTGTTTAGCTTCTTTACAATCTAAATAAGTATGAACTACACCAACACAATTCCAATTTAAATTACTTTTTATTATTCTTAAATTAACATAATCAAGATTTCCATCATATCTTAAATAATAAGCATCATCCACTAATTGATTTTTATCAAATTTATCATTTATAATAACATCATCTGCATCCATCCAAAGAATATAATCAGCTTGTGATTTTGCTAAATTAATAGTTTCTATTTTATTATGACCAAAATTTTTCCAATCTTTTTTACGAATTTCTCCTTTAATATGATTATTTATAAGAAAATTTTCTACTAATTCAATTGTATTATCTGTGCTTCCAGTATCAACTATTACCATATAATCTACAATATCTTTCACAGAAGAAAGACATCTTTCTATTACCTTAGATTCATTCTTGACCATAAGGGCTAATGTAAGAGTTTTCATATTATTTTTAATTTTTTCAGTTCTTTTTTCATTAAAATTGTTATTTTTATTTTAGAATATATTTGCTTAAATAATTCAAATTTTATTTTTGCATCATCTCTCCAATATCCTTTTATTTCTATATATTCGTTAGTTTCAGGAAGATAAAAGTCTGGAGTATAAGTTGTATTACCTAAGTCAAACGCCTTTGGTTCATAGAACCATTTAACTTTTTGATTATCAAGATATTTTGCATATTTTATTTCCCATGAACTTCTCATCCGAGTATTTTTATATTTAGACCATTTTCCATGAGATGCTATTTTTCCAAAACAAGGATGATTTTTACCTACAGCAAATTTACGCCAGCACTTTTCACATCTGGTATATTGAATTGCAATTATTTTTTTACAATCAACACAATGATTAATAGGATGTTTTCTATTTTTTATATTTCTTAAAATTAAATCTGGTCTTTTCTTACCAAACATAGGATTAATTTTTGGTTTTGAACAAACTCTGCATCTTTGTTTTCCATATAAAAAATTGGTTATACTAATTTCATTTATTTTACAGTTTATACAATAATGCTTGGTTATTTCTCGTTTGTGTGCAAATTTATTAGAACACGATTTACAATATCCTAATATAGACCATTTACTGATTGGAATTTTACAAATTTTACATTTATTCACGCTCAACACTCCTTTTAATAAATTCTAAAGTCCACTTTATTTGAGCTTTTAATTTTTTATATGATAGAGTAGAATCAAATAATCGAAATTCTAAAGTAGAATAATTTCCTTTAGCTAAATGTGAAATATTTAACGCCTGATATTTTTCATCAAGTAAGCCATCATATCCATCATAATTCCATTCTTGACTTTGTTTTCTGAAATTATGAATTTGTATTTCTGATAATTTAGATATTCCTTCTCTTGGAAGCAATTGACAAGTTTCTTTTAATCTATCTGGATGGACTTCAAATGTTTTAACAATATATTTTTGGCAAGCAATAAATTCTTTTATAATGAATAAAATTTGTTTATCTGAGAAATGTTTACAATCAATGTGAATATGGAGTCCGCAGCGTTTGCTTACCTTTCCTCTGTGGCACTTTATAAGAGCAAGAATTTCTTTAATTTCCATTAGAGTTTCTTCGTTCCAATAAAGATGATTGCTATTTTTTGGGCGATATTCAGCTCCCCCATCCAAACTTCCATCGTAATCTATAGTCCAGCCATCAAGAACTTTATGTCTTTTAATTAGTTTATCTCCCAATTCTGGATTAGAAAATTCAACTTCAATTTCTATACCAAAGCGTATCTTAGTTATATCAATAAGTTTTATTATTTTCTCTTTTTTTGTCTTATTTTTTGTCATGTTTAAGTCCTTTATTTATAATAACTTATGATTATTTAGAATTATTTTTTGTCCTAATCTTTGGAGGGTAAATTACCCATCCAGTTATTCCTAATTTTTGTTTAGCTATTTGTAAATAATCACTAAATCTTTTTCTATATTCAGAATATTCATTATTAGTATTAGAAACTCTTTTAAATATTAAAGAATCAGTCCAATAACATTCCCAACCTTTTTGTTTTAAATTCCAAAAATTTAATTCATGTCCACCTAATTTTAATTCTTCATCATAAGGACTGTCAATTAATGCTTTTGTTTTTGCAAGATATATATTTCTACATATATCTACTTTTGTATATTTTATTTCATTAACAGTTATAAATTTAGTAGGATATAAAAATTTTATACCTTTCTTAGTAAGTTCCATTTCATACTCCCATGCACATTTGCTGTCTTCCAATTCAAAGCCACAAAGAGCTATTTTTTCATTACTATTTAAAAAATTAATAATGGGTTCAAAATTATATTTTTCTTTAAATTGAATTGAATCGGCAGAAATCAAACAATAATCACATCCTAATTCCTGAGCTTTTTTAACTAAAAAGTTACGAGCAAAATATGCACCGCAATCAAATGGTAATTTATAATATTCGCATGGTATCTGAGATTTTGTATAATCAACTGTAATGCTTTTCTCATCTGATGAATACCCCTGGTCTGCAATCAAAAGTATACAATCGCTTACAGGATTATCTACAATTGTTTGTAGAGTTTTATATAGCAAATTGTCTCTTAAAAAAGTTGTAAGAATGATAGCAACTTTCATAATATATCCTTAATTATATTTATCAATTCATTAGCTCTTATTATATGACTATGTTTTTTATTAATACAATCTACTCCATTTTTTGTTAAAACTTGCACATAATCTTTATTATTTATAATTAATTTAGCCATTTCAATAATATCACTTCCGTCTCTTTTATAAGAACAATACGAATTAATAGGAAATAATTTTTTTAATCCATAATCATCTCCCTTATCTGCTAACAGCACAGAACCAGAAGCCATTATTTCAAACATTTTTGCTACATCTACATGACAAACGCTTGAATCGCTTATATGTGAAATATAAGATTGTAAACATTCTATATAATTTGTGCTTTCTAAAACACCATTAGATTTTTTAATTAAATGTTCAGGTTCTAAAATTTTAGTTACTAAATTTCTATATGGATAAATTTTTGTAGCAAATCCATAATTTATTGTAAATATTAAAGGAATTCTTTTAATACTTAAATTAGGTTTAAAAATATCAGTGTCAACTGAACAAGGAAACCATAAATGATTTATTTCAGGAAATAATTTTTTTCCTAAAATAAGATTTTTTAAATGCCTGTGTAATATTAAATCTATTTCATTATTTTTTAACCAATTTTGAGCTAAATATTCTCGTCTATGTAAATGAAAATCTCCCTCAATCATAATTTTAGGAACATTAGTTAAATTATTAAAAAATTTACTATATTGTAATTTATTTAATCTACGAAAAAATCTATATCTATTATCCATAATAACTACATCAAAATCAAATTCTTTTTTTAAATCAGATGCAGTAATATTGCTATCAAAATCTATAGGAGCTAAGTCTGGATATAAATTTTTTAAGCCAAATCCATAAGCTAATAAATTTTGAGAATTTTGCTGTTTAAGTATTTTAGCAAAGCCCATATGATACCAATGGTTATGGTCATATCCAGGCATTAATCCGTATAGCCAAAGTATTTTCATTGTATATCCATTTTTATTTCGTTCCCATACAATTTAGCCAAATATTCTACTACAGGTTTAGGAACAAGTATTCCATTTTCGTGTATTCTCATCATTTTTTTAACAAATCTATTTGGCTCAATAAAAATAATTACCCTATCATCCTGTATCGCATTTTTTATTAATTCCTTTATTTCAGATGTTTCTACTCCTATAGTTAATTGATTTTCTGGTAATTTACAATGAAGCATAACTTCTAAACACGATTCTTTTAATAACCAAAATTTTATATTTAAAGAACTAATTTTATTATATAGTTCATATATAGTTAATTTATTATTATTCAAAGCAATAGATGTATCAGGTAAATTAGATTGTTTAATTTGCAATATTTTTTGAATTTCATCAATAGAACACATTTTATTTATCATTTTTAATTTTAAGGGCAGAGAAGATTCACTAATATTGAATTTTTTTTCGATTATTTTAATCAATTCTTTGGCTCGTATTTCATGAGTATGTTTTTCTTGCATACATTTAACTGCTTTATTTGTTGCTGAATCTCTATAGGCTGGCTCGTTTATTATAAATTTAGCTTTTTCTATAACATTACTTCCATCTCGTTTATAAGTGCAATATGAATTATTTGGAAAAAGTTCAGATAATCCATAATCTTCTGCTGCATCTGTAAATAACACAGACCCACTTGCCATTATTTCAAACATTTTTGCAGTTGTTATGCTATATTTACTTGAACAATTTATATGGGAAACATAAGACTGTAAGCAATTAATATAGTCATTTCCTAATAATCTCTTAGTATAATTCTGTAATAATTCTGTTGATTTTAAAGCATTTCCAGCTAAGTTTCTGTAAGTATATAATCCAGGAGACCATCCACCTATAAAACAAATTTTAGGAATTCTTGTTATTAAATTATTGGGTTTAAATTTTTTAATATCTACAGAACAAGGAAGCCAAGCACAATCAATATCTGGAAAATCTTTTTTAGACCTTTCTATATTACTAATATGCCTATGTAAAAGCAAATCTATTTTAGATTTATTAAACCAATTTTCATTTAAATATTGTGATTTATGTTGGTGATAATCTCCTTCTATCATAATTTTTGGTATATTGTCAACTCCATCAAAAAAGTTATCTGATAACCAACCTGTAGTTTTCTTTTTCTTTGGATTTCTAAAAAATCTATTTTTATTATCCATTATAATTACATCGAAATTAAAATCCTTTTTCAAATCTTTAGCATCAAGAGAAGTATTAAAAGTAATTGGAGCTAAATTTTTCCATATAGTTTGTTCTAAATTCCAGCCATAAGCGATTAATTCAACGCCAGGCTGTTGTTTAATAACTTCAGCCCAATCCATATGATACCAATGGTTAATAGCATCCCATTCTTCATTGCTTCCATAAAGCCACAATATTTTCATGATTAATCCTTAAATATTTTTACTTCTAATTCAAGTGGTTCTTTTACTCTACATTTTATTATTTCTATTAAAGAAATAATATCATTATAAGTAGCATTACCCTTATTTATTATTATATTTATTTTTTCTGATACTTCTGCATCACCAATTTGAAATCCTATCAATTCTTTTTCATATGGTTTTAATGCGTGCCAATTTTTAAACAATCCCCCTGCACTTGGATATTTAGGTAATGTTTTTCTATATTCAATAGTTTTATTTATAATATCTTGATTTATTCCTTGTTTATTAAATTTAAATATAGCATCTAATATTATTTCCTTTTTATCTTGAAAAATGGAATATCTTCTTCCGAATTGTAAATTTTCTTTATAATAACTATTAAATATTCCATTATAATCTATAGTCCATACAGATTCTAAATAATCAGAAATACAATAATTTCCGCTACCAGAATTTCCATAAATAGCTGCTCCTATAGTTCCTGGAATTCCAATTAATCCTTCAATACCATTTAAATTATGTTTTATAATATCATTAATAAATATATTGAAAGATAGATTAGCATCTACTGACATTACATTGTCTAAACCATAACAAATATTGCTTGGCATTTTTCTTAAACAAATAATTTTATTTAATGTTCCATTTAATAGAACATTTGTTCCATAAGATAGAACATGAAATTTCTGACCTTTTAATTCTATAAGTAAAGATTGTAGTTCTCCATTAGATTCTGGGAAATAAATTTCTTTAGCTACAGAATCAAGATGAAAAGAATTATAATTTTTTAAATTGAAGTCTTTATAATATTGCATATATTTTTTATTTCTTTATCAAACATTGGTTGATGTTGTAATTTTAGATTTTCAAATATAGTTATTTTTTCTTCTATTTCACTTATCATATAATCTACTTCCCATTTTAAGTCATCTTGGTATTTATCAAATACACATACCTTATAATCCCAATTTATCATTTTTAAATACTCAAGAGTTTTTACATCATAATAAACAGAAATAAAAGGCGTTCCTGCTGCAAATGACATAATATTTGAGTGCATCTTCATTCCAATACTGAACTGACATTTAGCATACTCTTTTAGCATTTCATCTAAATTATCTGAATTTAAATATTCTAATTCAGGAACTAATTTCTTTAAATCAACAATTAAGCTATTTTCCAACGCATCATGAGAAATAAATACTACTGAATATCCCCTGCTTATTAAATAATTAGATATTTCAGCATAAGCATTTACATTATAGGTTCTTAATTCAGTCGTTCCGTCAAATCTACCTAAAATTGGTGCATGTTGAGCAATCTGAATTGCAACTCGTTTTTCTTTTTTAACTTTAGGAACTTCTAAGAAATTTCCAGGGTCTAATAAGAGTTTACATTTAGTTATACCTAAATTATTTAACATATTAAAAGTTCTTTTATCTCTTACTGTAGAAACAATAGCTAAGTCATTTATCAACTTAATACTTTTTTTAGTTTCGTCTTTTAATTCATCATTTAATACATTGCCCCTTAAATTTTGATTATTTCCTAATCCAAATAATATAATAGGCACTTTTATTTTTTCAAACAAATTAGTCGAACATGGAAAATACCATCCGCTTGATTTAGGGTAATTAGTATAAAGCCCACTTCCAGCGACCATCAGAACAGAACAATCTGTATTTAATTGTTTTAATATCCTTTGTTCAGTTAATTCATCATTTTTAACACTAAAAAATGAAAATGGCACATCAATATACTTAGAAATAGCTTCTACAATGCTTTTTTTAATAGCCCAATCTCCACGATTAGATGTATCTACATGGTAAAACATAATAGGCTTATTCACAATAATACCTCCACAATAGTTTAATAAATCTTATAGTATCTTTTATAGGGTGTATTTTACTTATTCTTTCCTTAAAATAAATACATTGAATCGGAACATTT
>Ga0247841_10005112_pt1 | contig 21655 bp, 21 predicted proteins | sample LaCruzMarch2015__2_FD_192410 | JGI IMG/M metagenome (GOLD analysis project Ga0247841, IMG submission 192410) | Freshwater microbial communities from meromictic Lake La Cruz, Castile-La Mancha, Spain - LaCruzMarch2015_18m | ecosystem: Environmental > Aquatic > Freshwater > Lake | place: Spain... | reverse complement strand
TTTTCTCCCGTAACTCCAAAATAACGATTATTCTCGCCACGCATTCGCTCTGATACGTCTGGCCGGCCAACGCCCGTCATTCGCTCTGAGTAAGCAATACGTCTCTGAGGATTTAAATTCCAGTTTTGTTTCAGAGACTTGGATAATTGTTTACGTGACGCCTCTGACAGATACCAATTCTTCCTACCTCCAGATGATTTATTATATCCTTTAGTTGGATCTGTCAAATCATAATACGAAATAAGAAATACCTCGATTGTATCAAGCATATACCAGGGGCATGCCACCACAATACTTTTAACTCTTTCAAACGTGTTAATCTTTAGGGCATTTGTATGATGAGCATTACTTCCTATTTGTCTTTTATACCGAGCAAATCTTCCTGACCGGTTAGTAGTTTGACCTGCATACATTTTTCCATTAGGAAATATCTGTAAATAAATATCACCCAATTTATATCGTTCCCAACGATAGAATTCCCAAAACATTGTTACATCATATGGTATCCGTTTATCATCATTTTTTTCAGTGTTGTCAATCATCATTTGTATTTACACGATCGACTTCTTATTTATATTTTGGTTTGTCGATATGATTAAACCCCCTCGTATCGACAAACCGTGATCTTGTACATGGTCGTTTTTCTAGTAAAAAATAAATTACGATAGTATATGGCAGACAGACAGGATTTTAATACTAATTACAGCGAGGCTTCTAAAATGTATGCCCAATTACGGGACAGTGGAAAGTCTCATGCCGATGCAATCCAAATAATGAAATCAAAATACACTGGACTCGGTCCTGACAATCAGGCTAGGCTAGAAAAAGGTTACAAGCCGGCGCCAAAGCCTCCTACACCTCCCACTCCAAAGCCTCCCAGTGGCGATGTGATAAGCACACTGGACCTTAATCTTCTCACAAAAGGCGGAGGTTCGTGGAATATCAAGAAATACAATCTCAAAAAGAGTGTCGTTACGACGTTCAAAGGAGATACCGTGATAAAATGTCAGTATGATAAAAACTCGGGAACGAGCAACGATCCAGGCGTCGGTGGTTGCAGTTTCACGGCAATCCCCAACGGTATGAACAAGGATGCCATCATATTCTCGTGGGAAGTGTATTATCCCAAGGGGTTCCAGTTCGCCAAGGGAGGTAAATATGGCGGCGTTCTCGTCGGATATGGGGATGCGAGTGGATACAAACATTCGGAAACCGGGGCATCTAACAGAATTATGTGGCAACAAGACGGCGGTATCATTGATTATATTTATCCTGCGGACAACTTGAAGCAAACGATTCCAGGTCTCGTGGCGGAAGGACATGGATGTGGATTCTTCAATAACGATTTTCAGAAGGCGTTGAAGTTTGATTCGTGGAACAAGATCGAACTGGGAACCAAGATGAACACGTTCAAGAATGGAGTTCCACAATTAGACGGAGAAACTTCTGTGACCGTGAATGGAAAGAAGCGAGTTCTAAAGGGAATTAATTGGTCGCGTAGCAGCGACTTAAAGATCAGCCAGTTCGATCTCGGAACGTTCTTCGGAGGCCCATTGCCATCTCCTGTAAGCCAATTCTGCTACTTCAAGAATTTCCAGATGTGCAAGTATTGATTATTACAAGGGAATTTTGCTGTAGTCATTGTAATCGATTACTATTTTGCTCGTGTATGGAAAGACGGATATGAACTCGTATGATACTATGGCTTTGTAATCTGTCATGTTAATTCCTCCCTTGATGTGACATTCTCCTGGGCCATTCAAAAACTGGTTCATCTTCTTGATCAACACTTTCATATGACGATTATCGATGCTAAATCCACACGATTTCATACATTTCTTCAAGAAGATTATCTCCGCGATGCGAGATTCTCGTATCTTCATATCGCAGCACTCGCACTTTTCAGATATGGGGCACTCGATGAAGACGATTTTTTCGCTCGGGTCAAATCCCAACTCTATCTCGCGGCCGTCGTCGTCTATAATTTTCGAATGTACTTCTCTGACGATGTCGGAAGACTCGGGTGCATCGAGGAAAAACTGAACTTGGCGCATTTTCATTCTGTAAATATTTACGGTTCGGACATGCAAACGAGATATATATACACTTACGATTGTCGTTTGAGATGTCATTTGCCCCCGGTGTTTTCACAATGCCCATATCGTCGTTGTGAATAACTTAATGAAAGTTTGTGATACTTATTACAATAATACAATATGGAGTTCATCACCAACGTTGAGCGGTTCGTGGAGCTGCACAAGAACATTGTCGCTGCACAGAAGGCAATGAAGGATTCCAAGAAGGAGAAGACCATTCTGGGAAAGCAAATTCTTGAGTACATGATGACGCATCATATGGCAACGCACGAGGTGGATGGCTTTACCGTGATCAATAAAGAGACGCCCGTGAAGGGCAAGCTTTCTCTGGAGATGATCGAGGCAATGCTCGAGAACCTCATTGGCGACACTGTTACCCAGGACTACGTGGATAAGATCCTGTCAGCACTGGTGAATCAGGAGGGTGGTGACGTCAAGAACACACTTGCGATCAAGAAACTGAAGGAGCCGAAGGAGAAAAAGGAGAAGAAATCCAAGACCGCAGGCGACGATGAGTAAATCATATCGTCAGACCAAATAATTTAATCTGTTGAGATCATGTAAATGTAAATATATAAATGATGTATTCGAAAGACGTCATGAGAGTCTCGATGCCGCAGAAGAGTACCTGCGTGATAATGGCCATTTCAAAGCTGACCGTAGTGCAATTCACGAAGCACTTAAAGAACGTTTGAATAACAAAGCCTCGGTGAGATATGGACGAACATGGAAATGTGTGAATTAAATAATATATTACAATCTTAATAGATATGACTACGATCATCAACTATGATATACCAGACTTACTTCCTCCGCCACAATTACGTTTTCCGACGTTATCAGAAGCTCTCGCACCGAATGTTCCCCCTGGAACTCCTGCTGGCAACGATGCTTTCTTGGACATGCCATACATGCCAGTCCCTAAGGGATTTACAAATGTTGGCAGCTTGGAATTGAATAACCTTGCAACACCAGAAAATGTAAAGAAACTGCAAGATCAAGTTAACGAACTTGCGAATAAGAGGTATAAGGAATCTACATGGCGCGGATTGACTCTTCGTTTGGCGGTTTCTGACATGTCCGAAGCGATCACCGGGATCCTCGCTGACATATACAAAAACAATGGCAATGTTAGTGCGAAAGAACTATTCACGAAGAATAATCGCATGCGAGGACTTGGATTATTGTTCATACTGATATCTGTAGTTTCTATATTGCTCGTCACTCTGGGATAATTTGTTTGATTGTGTTTACAAGATGTTGACATATAATTTCATGATTTGTCAATATTTAAAAAGTATGAGGGCGAGAGAAGTTTTCCCAGTCGATCGGGTCGTCGTTCTCGGATTCCTCGTCATCTTCGGAGTCGTATTCGTCCTCACCACTGTCCTCGATTTGCTCATCATCCTCGGCCTCATTGTCCTCAGCCTCGTTGTCCTCAGCCTCATCATCCTCGGTCTTTGCAATGTTCTTGATCAACTTCTTTGCAATCTCCATGGCCTTCTGCCGGGCGACTTCCTTTGCTGCTTCCTTCTCCAGACGAGCCGCTTCCTTTGCTGCTTCCTTCTCCATGCGAGCAGCTTCCTTTGCCGCCTCCTTTGCGGATTCTGCAGCTGCCTTCTTTGCCAGCTTGGCTTCCTCCGCAGCTGCCTTCTTTGCCAGCTTAGCATCATTGCGATCAGAATCCTTGGCAGCCTTCGCCACTGCGGAAGCAATCTTCTTTGCCAGTTTGGCAGCCTCAGAGGCGAAAGCCTTAGCCAGCTTGGCAGCCTCGGCGGCTTCCTTCTTTGCCAGCTTGGCAAACTCCTTTGCCAGGGCCTTCTCCAGCTTGGCAGCCTCCTTCATGGCAATCTTCTCCTTCTTAAGATTCTCACGCTCGATGGCGCGCGCGATCTTCTGGGCCTCGGTGTACTTGACCATGTTGGTGAGCGTGATTTTATTTTACAGAGTCCAGAAAAAACAAGTATTTATGGTAATTTCCCACCCGGGGTCAAATGACATCTGCCCCGCGGTAGCCAGGGACAAATGACACGTAGAAGACCAACGGATGGTAAGCTATATGAGAAGTAATCAAATGTAACATTTATCGTATTTGCCGAACCCGTTGAATTGAGTTACCAATACGTTGGTGTAAGCCCCCCAAGAGGGGAAGAAAATCCAATCGTCCACGTGGAGCTCTGGGAGGACCACAGAGTCTCTGATGACATCTACAGAATCGCACGTGCACCCGTAAATTACCGATGGAAACTCAACGTCTTCTTCTGATCTTTTGACTACCTCAGGTTCGGGAATTGATTTTTCAAAAATACAATTTGAGAATCCGCCGTAGGTACCATCACCCACGAAATACTCGAACACTCCTTCGCGTTTTCTTTTTCCTATGACTTGGACACACAACGCGGAGTAGTGCTCGGCGAAGAACCTCCCGGGCTCGGCGATCACCTTTATTTTATCAGTATCGAAGAAATCCTTCAGCCCGTCGTTGATATATTCAGTAACGCACGTAGACAGCTCGCCGTCTTCGTCGAAATCTGCGTAGAACCCCCCACCGATGTCAAGGAGCCTCATATCATGACCGATTTTAGAAGAAATGTCGAACGCTTCCTTCGCGTGCTTGATGGCCTTGTAAAACGCATCCGGGTTGCGACTTCCAGAACCAACGTGGAACGAAATCCCAACGACTTTCATGTTGTGATCGAAAGCGTATTGTAGGAGCTCCGGTATGTCTTCGTGATTTGCCCCATATTTGCTTCCTAGTGAAATAGTCGCATTGGGATCATCGCAGCGAATGCGCAGAACCAACTCGCACTCTGGGTGGTACATTTGGAGTTTGTCAACTTCGTAAGTTGAGTCGAAGGTGGTGATATTCACCCCGTTGTCCTTTGCCAACAAGATGTCGTCCGGGCTCTTGATAGTATGGGCGAATATTACCTGTTCGGGCTTGGCGCCAAGGTTGATAACTTTCTTTATCTCGGTTCCGGATGCACAGTCGAAGTTTACTCCCTTTTTTAGGAGCGTCTTAAGAAGAACTTCGTCATCGTTGCACTTTACCGCGTAATGGGGGACCACCCGCGGGAGCATGGTATGGAATCTATCAACGAGATTTTCGATAAACTTGGGGGATGAAATGTATAGAGATTTTTGAGTGAGAGGGCGATCGACGAGGATTTTCCTGGCATCGTCGATCGTAACACCCGCCATAAATTAGTTAGTATACTAAGAAAACAAAAAAAATATATAAAACTATGTGTCTATATGATCACCTGAGTGGATTCGTACGCCTTCCAGCGTTTGTGATAATGAACTTACCGCCGGATTTCCCCTTATATATCTTCCTCCCCTTTCTATCTACTGCTCCCGTAAATTCCATCTTATGATTGTTCACCTTGCTTTTCAATGATTCGTTTACATATGGCACTCTCTTGCCGATCGTCGAAATAACGAATTTTCCTCCGCGAGGTCCATGCCATATAACCCTTCCCATAGAATCTCTCTCACCGCTGTTGGTGCCTTCGAATAGATGTGCAAATTTACGGTCGGGGGATGACACCTTGGGGGGAGATGGAGCCTTCCTGGGACTTGGTGCAATTTTCCTGGCTTTGGGACCTGGGCGCGGGGGAGTAAAGAAGCTGTCGAGGTTTAAACTGAATTGAGGCGAAGGCATCTTCTTGGGGGTGTTTCCAGAATTTCTCAACAGTTTTTCCAATTCGTTGGTGGTTATATTCGGCGACGACTTACGCGGGGAAGGAGACCTCAACAAGTTATCGAGGTTGGGCATATTTTGAGAAAAACTCCTAGAAGCGCTCATTATATGTGTACCTTATATTTTTTTATGTGTATTACTTATAATGCCATCACTCCCGCCAACATTTCTCAAATCAACTCTATACACCAACGAGTTGTTTGGAAACGTCTCAGAAACGTCTCAGAATACATCGTAAAGTAATATAATGAGAATGCGTTTTGTCGATACGGATAAATGTTCGTATCGACAAACCTGATTTTTAACAAACTACATATTACAAGTATAGAGACGCGAAGCTAGTAAAATCTGGCACGAAATCCACCGGCAAAAGTTCATCTGCGCTCGCTACACCTGCCGGTCCCTTGGTATCGGGAACGAAGCTGTTAAAAGACGCGAACTTCTTCACCCACAGCTTGCTCTTAGGGTCTAAAACGCACACGATGACCAGTTTTAGGGAGTAATTCTTTATCCGGTCATAGCAAATAATAGTCAGATCGTAGTGAATATTCTTGGCAGCGTCCACTCCCTTTGCAGCATATTCTACGGATATGAAATCTAGATTGGGTGCGTCGGGTCCTTTCACGCGCGACAGCACCATCTTAGATATTCTCTCTACTTCCGAGTCGTTGTATGGCGCGGACTCGGGAAAGGTCGTCTTGGCCACGGCAGCGGGAGCGTTCTTGTCAACAAAGCGACTCAATATCCTGTCGAACGAGGTCGCAGTGTCTGGTATAGGATCCGCAAATATATATGTCTTATCTACTGGAACTTGAGTGAAATCCATGCTTCGATTCTCCGGGATTGGCTCAACAAATTTCCCAACAACAACGAATTTTTCAGTCTGGCGATAGTATAAAAATGCGATCACGACGACGAGCAATAACACGGCTATACCAGTGAGAACATTCATTATATATTGTAATCTAATATTATTTTATTATTAAATATATTGACGAGAAAATAGCTTAATAATTTTGAAATATACAACATAAATGATTAAACCACGATGACTAATTCAAAGTTGAAAAATAAAGTGCCTGATCTAGTTCTCCAAGCATCTCATCACGGATGTTGAGAAGCTCAGAGTTTTTGGATATGATCTTTTCTAAGTCTCCGCGTAAATATTCTTGAGCCGTCTTCAAAAGTTTTACGTATTTAGTCTTGGTCATGTTTTGGATGAGGACGTTGCTCCCGGACTTCATCACGGGTCTTGCATGTCCACCTATGTATTTTTCAATAAAGCTATCGATCAAATCAGACAGTTTGTCCAGCAACTTGTCAGTCGCCTTGTGGTTGGAATACTGAGTTGTATTCCAATGATACATCTTCAGGTTCATTTGGATTTCAAAAAAGAACAGTACTATTTTTGCTCCTTTTGACGCGTTGTTATTATTGTTAGACATGTATATTGTGATATACAAACATTATTTAAATAATATATCAGCGAGTCACTGTAAATTCGCGATACGGTCCAATGACAAATATCATTTACGGACATAGAGTGTGTACGTAACATATTTGACCTCAGACGCGTCGGAATACTTCAAGATCTTTTTGATATTTTTGGGATTTGACCAATCTACTTCAAGATTTTTAGATTTATTAGCGTCGTAAATGTACCTTTTATTGCCGCACATATACGCGACTACAGCGTGAGGCCCTACAGAGATTGACACCGTATACACCATGTGAGACAATTCGAATCGCGTTTCACCGTCGCGTGATTTCATGAACATGGGTTGCGAGTGTAACGTCCTATATTCACCCGAGGGAGGGCCGAACCTATACAAAATCCGTCGATTTCCAATCCCATTTGGAACAAAACTTTGCCATTCTGGTAGATATACGATGTTATCATTCCCGAACAATATTTTCATGATTTGCAGTGCTGCGATGCCCGTTTGCCCTCCTCGTCTCCCATTTGCAGTTGGAGAGGACAATCTTTTGGGGGTGAATAGCTTCCCAATCAAGTTTACAGACACATTTTGAGACCTACCGACGATCGGTTGTTTGCTCTGTATTTTCATAAAATAGTGATATATGTATTTCTTTGATAATGTCAGCGGGCACGAACCTTCTGGAAAGCTCTTCGACAACGAAATTATATTTGTCGGACTCAGCTTAGAAATTTGTTCCAATATCATCTTTGAGGTGCCCTCGGCAAGTATGAATCCGTTTAATGGAGAGTTAAACCAACATGTATTGGTTACTTGCCCGAGGCCTCGAGAAGTACCACACCCTTTCGCCGGTGTTGTTTGACGTTTAGGACTTCTCACGGGTGATACAATCCTCGGGGGAGTGAACATTTCCTTCACACCATACATTCTTTTGCCATTCTGCATCACATACAAACCTTTCGAGTCTTTGAATATTTTGCGTTTCTGAGAGTCCACGCTTTCTATGTTTATCCCCGGACTCATAGGCGTATTTTTTACCGGTGATGAGTTCCTCATGGGGGTGAAGAGTTTTTTCACGTACACCTTTTTATCACCCTGTTTCACATACGTGCGTCCCTTCGAGTCTTTGAACACTCTGCGTTTCTTGGCATTCACTTTCCCGATGTTTATCATAGGGCTCTTTGCTGGCGTGTTTTTCACCGGCGATGAGTTTCTCATGGGGGTGAATAGTTTTTTCACGTACACCTTTTTATCACCCTGTTTCACATACGCGCGTCCCTTCGAGTCTTTGAACACTCTGCGTTCCTTGGCATTCACTTTCCCGGTGTTTATCACAGGGCTCTTCGCTGGCGTAGTCTTCGCCGGCGTAGTGTCCGTGGGAGTGAACAACTTTTTTACATACACTTTCTTATCGCCTTGTATGACATACGTGCGCCCTTTCGAATCACGGAACACTTTGCGTTTCTTGGAATCTCTCTTTTCCGTGTTTATCGCAGGGCTGAAAATCTTTCTCAATCTATCCATCGTATATATACGTATTATATATATACGTATTATATTTACTTTTCTGTTCTCTTAGCAACCTATTTTTCCCTCGAATTGTGACAACAAATATCGCACTGCATTTCGTGCTTCTTCTAATGACGTGTGGCAAGAAGTTCGCCAGAGTCCGTCGGCATACAAAGTGACTTGCCACTTGTTCCCGGGATGCTTTTGAATAGCGGTGTCAACCGAATAAGTCATGCTGATATGTTTAAAAAAGCAACCATAAGTTATTAAAAAATATTGTCTTATTGTATCATGCAAATCTTCGTCAAGACTCTCACTGGGAAAACGATTACGCTCGAGGTAGAGTCCAACGACACCATAGAAAATGTGAAGGCCATGGTACAGGACAAGGAAGGTATCCCGCCTGATCAGCAACGTTTGATCTGGGCCGGGAAACAACTCGAGGATGGACGGACACTTGGTGATTATAACATTCAAAAAGAAAGCACTATACATCTTGTCCTGAGATTACGCGGTGGCATTGTCGTTTGATCCCGGTCATACGAAGAGTATATTACATCAAAACGGAACACTATGAAACATAATAATCATACACAAAATGTTCACCCGCTTCCTCAGGTCATGCTTCGCCGGCGAACCCAGTTGGGAGAGATATACGGAAAAAATGATAATAGGTGGTGGATCGTTTAGCACCGTCGTATTGGCAAAAGACAACTTGACGGGGGGAAAGGTTGTTCTCAAAAAGGCACAAAATAAAGCGGAGAAACGGGAGATTGCTGCAGAATACGAGATCCTCAGAAGTCTTGATCACCCCAACATAATTAAGCCCATGGATTTTGTTGACGAGGGTCTTGGATTCATGGTCCTGCCGTTTTATATGCAAGATATGTATACTCATGTGGAGAGGAAAGGGCCTTCTGACGCCGAGATGAAGATGATTGTCAAGAATATAACATCCGCGATGAATTATCTTCATTCCCTGGACATCGTTCACAGAGATATCAAACCCGAAAATATCCTCGTGAACAAGGACTTCTCTTCCGTTGTTCTGACAGACTTCGGGATGGCTGCAGAGGCTGCATCCAAACCTACTAACATTTGCGGGACTCTGGCATATATTTCCCCAGAAGTACAAAGTGCCGCATGCCTTCGTGATTCTACAGGTAATACAGACTGGAAAAAAAGTGATGTGTTTTCGCTCGGTGTTACTTTTTACACGATTTACGCATTTGAATTCCTTTTTTACATGCGGAAGGATGACGAATCGATAACTCCCAGTCAAATATACATAGACAACGAAATTGACTCGTCTAAATGCAGCGACGACCTCAAAGATTTGCTCAAGAAAATGATCTGCGTAGATCCCAAGGAACGTATTTCTATGGCCGATGTTGCGTTGCACCCGTACCTTCAATGATTATTTTGATACTATAATGATGTAATGTCAAAACAATGTAAAACAAACACTCACTTAAAGAACATCTTCTGTTGAGCAATAACAACGGCGAGCATGAAACAGATCACGCCAATAGACACATGAACAGAGTGAGGGAGACAGGAATTTGTGATCAGAGAAGCGACTGCACAATGGTCGGAGTGCGGAAATAGTCCCCAGAATATGGCATTTATGGCAATGAATGCTACGAGTATGTTCTTCAACATCATAATGTAATAAAATATTTATTTCTTGGGCCAATTGCACGAGTTAGAAGATGAATCCCATACAAGACCAGCTGGACAATTCATCTTCACACCGGCGTTGAAGAAGAAGGGTTCTCCATCAACACCTGAGATTCCAGCAGAAGGAGTAGGTGTGGGCGTAGGAGTAGGCGTAGGTGTGGGCGTAGGAGTAGGCGTAGGTGTGGGCGTAGGAGTAGGCGTAGGTGTGGGCGTAGGAGTAGGCTTGGGAGCAGGTTTAGGCTTGGGAGCAGGTTTAGGCTTAGGAGCAGGCTTAGGCTTGGGAGCAGGTTCGGGTTCAGGAGTAGGTTCGGGAGTTGGTTTGTTACCATCGCCACCACCATGTGTGAGATTGTCGTGAATGACTTTCATCAGAGATCTGGGATTATCATAAGGATGATCCGCGGAATCTTCCCATATCAATACACCGCCAAGCCCTTTCGCATGAACATAATCACACTTGAGTTTCACGGAACGCGGCTCGTCATACGAATTCAGATTACGTTTCTTCGGGTCATATGAGTATGCCGCATTCGCAACTGGGTCCCACATTTCAGTAGAACCTGGGAGAGGAAGAAACTTGTAATCTACACTGCCCGCGTCCCATGTTTTATCAGTCGATCCGGTCGTATAAGGTTTGCCCAACCCGTCCGTGTTGCCAAACCCACGAGAATAAAATGCTACGCCTATGAAAATTTTTTTAGGTTCTACACCAAGACCGAGCATAGTCTCTGCCGCAACTTCTGCGGAGTATGGAACGAATGGAGACTTTGAAATATTGGTGTGATGCCCCGCGGTGGGACCTGGACCCCAATTTCCATCGGCGAAATCATATGCCATTACATGAACTTCGTCGAGTAAGTCACTGATCTGTTTCACAGGGAACTTCCATTTTTCTGGCGCGGCACTTGTGCACATAGAGATTCTAAAACCAGGAAGTTTCCGACGAATAAGATCGAGTAGTTTGACGAAGTTGGCAGGGTCGTCTTTACTCGTTTTATTTCCACCCAAACCAAAATTCTCACCATCACTGAGATATTCCCAATCCAGAGAGATACTATTGAACAGACCAGGGTATCGATTCATTATTCCTGCCAGAGATGTTACAAACCTTTCACGATTATCCGACGTGGAAATCGCAGGCGAGAAGTTCCCGCTCCAGCTCCACCCACCGACGGATGCATGCATGTTGAATTTGTGACCCTGCTTTCGGAGTTTGAGGAATTGTCCGAGAGTTCCCAATTGATCTGGAGGAGAATCCCACTTATTCTGAGGGTCAATACCTTCACCTGGGCCATTAAAAGGCATTTGATAATCAGACCACTCATCTCCGGAATACACCCTGCCGGTCGAATCTACATTGAAGAAAGCATGTGCCACATCAGTGATCTTATCTATAGGAAGGTTCTTGGGGTAAAATTTTCTGTCGTAGCAAGCCCATGACGTGTGAAAATGTACGGCTTGTTTTCCAGTGGGAGACGTGAAATATGGTGCGGGAGTTGCGAGGGCCATTGTAATATTACAATATATTATTATTAAGTTGTTTTACACAAAGTATGTTCATTCTACCGTGACGCTTTTTGCGAGCATCGGTGGTCTGTCAACATTGCGGTTCAATTTCACCGCCACGTGATAAGACAACAATTGCATTGGAATGATGTGAATGATGGGCGAGAGAATTTTGCAAATAAACGGAACTCGGATCACCGACAAATTATGACGTTGTTGGATATTGATGTGTTGTTCTGTGATGACAAATACCTTGGCACCACGAGACAAGACCTCGTCGATATTGCTCAATAGTTTGTCCAAGCAACTGTGGTCTGCCAGACTAACAATAACCGGAACGGGTTTGTTGAGTAGCGCCAGTGGACCGTGCTTCAGTTCTCCCGCGGAGATTCCTTCCGCGTGGATATACGAGATTTCCTTGAGTTTGAGAGCTCCTTCGTATGCGATCGCCGAGTGAAGGCCACGTCCAAGAAACAGCGCCGAGTGGCTCTCGTATATCTCGTCCGCCCATTGTTTCATTGCATCGTCCATCAGACACAATGTTCGTTCCACCGCATCCGGAACACACTTCAACATTCCCATATCAGTCTTTCCCGAGAGGGTGATTGCCAGAGCATACAATCCCACCAACTGCGACGTAAAAGCCTTTGTGGAAGCCACCGACACTTCCGGACCACACTTCGTGGTGAATTTGAGAGCACTTTCCCTCGCGATCGTGCTTCGGGGAGAATTGCAAATTGTGAGAGTGTATAGCATTCCTGCATTCTTTGCCTTTTTCAGAGCCATCAGTGTGTCGGCGGTCTCTCCAGACTGAGTAACGGTGACGACGAGCGTGTTGGCGTGGACGTTTCTCGGTTCATACTCGCTCGCGATGAAGACGTCGCATCTCATATTGGAGATCGTCTCAATCCAATTCTTTGCAATAAGCCCTGCGTTATAACTTGTTCCGCATGCCAGGATGATGACATCACTTACCTTTTTAAGAATGATGTCAGAATCCTCACCGAATATGTCCGAAGAAGACGTGATGGTGTCGATCGTTCTTTTGATACTTGCCGGTTGTTCATAAATTTCCTTGAGCATATGATGTTCAAACTTACCGAGAGATGTGCTAGTTTCTAGAATGTTGTTTTTTTCGTATACAACGTCAATACTGTTGTTATTTTCATCGAACAAAAACACATTACCGTCGTACATGTATCCAATAGTCCCATCCTCTATATACATGATTTCCCGTGCCAGAGACATTGCGACGGGGTCGGATGCCACGCACAAAGACTCATCGTGATTGACGCCGATGACCAGAGGACTTTTGTTTTTAGCAATGACCATGACGTCTGGGTTCTTGTTGCAGATCACGGCGATGGCATACGAACCATGCAGTTGATTTACGGCGCACCTCGTAGCTTTGTGCAAGTCACCCTCATACAATGATTGGATCAGATGAACGATCGCTTCGGTATCTGTTTGACTTTCAAATACGAACCCTTGCCCGGTGAGATGCGCGCGAATATCTTGATAGTTTTCGATGATTCCGTTGTGGACGACCGCGATATGAATATCATTCTTAACGGAAAAGTGCGGGTGTGCGTTGATCACACTTGGCACACCGGTCGTGCTCCATCGCGAGTGCGCAATTGCCACGCTCGATTTTGCTCCTCCTGTTTTAACACGAAGGTCTTTGATGCCGTTGATACTCCTGATTCTTTTTAGGCTTTCGTTATCACTAAATGCCACTCCGCACGAGTCATATCCTCTATATTCAAGCTTTTCGATCGCGTCAATAGAAATTGTGACAGCGGAGGAGTTTGAAACGATACCAAAGATGCCACACATTTTTGTGTTTACATCTTAGATACAATACTCCTTTATATACATACGTGTGTCAATATGTAATTTGTCGTTTGTCATGTAGAAAGAATTGTGTGCGCTATCCGAAAAGCAAATTCTGGGTGTTTCAGATCCTGGTGATATTCCAGAATATCATCGAGACAGAAGTGAATCTTTGATATCAATGTATATTGGGACTCTATGGATCCGACTGTAATATTGTCAATTCCGCAGAAATTACCGTCTCTCAAAAATTTATTCTGGCGATGCGTTCTGTCATAATTGTTTTCGATAAAGCTTGTAATCTCTTCGAGTGGAAACACATACGAGTTAGTGAACAAATCAAAGCGTATATTCAATAAAAATTCATTCTTTTCGATCGAATCATACACATGCTTTATAATTCTATGCTGGCCATACACATATCGTTTCCACCCAAGAAGACTCGTCCGACTTGACGCTAGTTTTCCTTCGACATTTCCGTGAAGTTCTATGTCGGAATCTGATTCTATGATTATTTTTTTGACATGTACAAAAATGTCTTTGAAATATGAACGAATAAGTTCCGTAGTGACCGGCGTCGAGTCTTCTTCGATGTGGCGCCAAGACAAAGTGTTCTGTTTCTTATTCCACGTGTGAATAAATATTTTTATGTCGTATTTGTCTGCCATACATTTCAATAGTTCGTACAATTCTTCTGACTCGAACGCATTCCTGATATGTCCTCGGATGACTATATTCATGTACATTCTCTCTTGATATTTATTACGTGTTTTTACATATAAATTAATCGCGAATACCGGATACGCGAACATAATCAACACTCATAATTGCAGGAAAAATATCATTCTGCGGGACTCCCGACCATCTACTCCCCACAGAAACATCCATAATTATATAAAATGGTCTGTTTGCATATGGAGCAAGAGGATCATTTGCTTCGGAACATTTGCCATACCAAGCTCCAACATCGGTAGTTCCAATAAGTTCGTCGTCGACATAAAACGAGATCGAATCTGCAGACCATTCCACGGCATATACAACATACTCATCGCAAAACCTGTCATAATTTTCCTTCTTCATGAAGCCATTTTTATGATATGAGTCGTCTCGAGTTACCCATGATCCTACGGATATGCTGGTGCACCTCGGTGTTTCGAATATATCAATTTCGGCATGACATTCTTCCACCACCGGAAGCAACCAAAAAGCGCCAACAACTCCAGGTCCTCTGGGTGCTTTGAGCCGAGATTCGATACGAATAGTTGACCATGTAGAATTATCTACAAACATCCCCGGGTTCCAATTCCCTCCGGTACGATTGGTGTCAATCCGAGCAGATGTATAATATGTTTGGTCATAATTGGGATTTTGTTCATCGTATTGCACCCCATTGGAGTTATTCGCAATGATGTTCAAAGTTCCATTATACACATCCACTGTAGTTTGGTCGTCTATGTAATGCTGCAGTTCTCTCCGAGTTGTGTAATGATCAACCACGTCTGGCTGAACATACCATTTGGAACGATCGATTTCGTCGCCATCGAACTCGTCCCACCACATGGCTTCGAAACCATCCTTGGGGATGAACGGGGGCTGCTCGTATAAATAAGGGCCATCCGGAGGGTTGTCTGGATCAATCGGCGAAGGTGGCGAAGGAGGCGACCCGTTCGCGTCTTTACTCAAAAGAATTCCCGCCCCGGTGGCACCACCTGCAAGAAGACAAAACACTGCTACGCCAATGATGATTTTATATTTCATTTTTGTGGAATTTTTAGTAGTAACGATTTTGTTGTTATATGGGAAACTGCCGATGGAGTTGTCGGTATTTGTTTCAATGTCTACCGTCACAAAGTTAGAAGACATTACGAATTATTAAAATTTATAAGATACAACTTACATGAAATAATTAATTTAATTAATTACAATAGTCATTTGACCCTGGTAAATGTCATTTGTTCCTGATGTAGATGGGCGGAAGTCATTTGCCCCTGGTAATGAAATAAACATATAATGATGCCGGGCATCACCAGATTAAATTAAAATTAAATCATGGGTGACACCAAGATGCTCACATACGTGCTGTCTAATATTTTTGCAATCGGAGGTGCTTTGCTCATCTTAGCACCGGCCATTGCTGGATATGTATTGCATTGGAATATAGGAGTCACGACCATTTGGAGCATCAGTGGTTATGGTATATTCGTGTTCTCGTTCTTCCTTGCTCAGGTTCTGTTCTCCGAGCTCAACCTGCGTCGTCTGCGCAAATGGGTCGCTCTTCGCCCAGAGGGCTGGAAGGACATCAGAGTCGCGGTCATCATCGCGGGATATCGTGAGGACGAGTTCATGTTCCAGAAGTGTCTCGAATCAGTTCGCGACTCCGAATATGGAAATGTTGCCCGGTTGATTTGTGTCATCGATGGAGATGAACCGGATGACATGAAGATGACAGAGGTATACAAGAAGGTGTATAACGACAACATCCAAACGCCGAAGATGGTGCTGTGCGAGGCGGAGAACAAGGATGGGGCCGCAATTCATCCCGACTTTTCTCGCAATATTTGCGTGGCACAACCTCATCGTGGAAAGCGCGAGTGCCTGTATACGGGATTTCAACTGGCCGCCATGGATCCCAGCATTCACGCCGTCGTGCTCATTGACAGTGACACGGTTCTCGAGAAGGACGCCATTATGGAAGTAGTATATCCTTTCGCTTGCGATCCCATGGTCCAAGCCGTTGCCGGTGAATGCAAGATTTGGAACACGGACACCCTGCTGTCTATGCTCGTCCACTGGAGATATTGGAGCGCCTTCAACGTCGAGCGCAGTGCACAGTCATTTTGGAGGACCGTTCAGTGTGTGGGAGGACCTCTCGGAGCATACACCATGGACATCATCAAGGAGATCAAGGAGCCCTGGATCACTCAGAAGTTTTTGGGGCAGAAGTGTACCTATGGTGACGATCGCCGTTTGACCAACGAAGTCCTGATGAAGGGTAAGAAGATCGTATATACTCCTCGTGCTGTCGGTTGGAGCGACAGTCCCACAAAGGTAATGAGATACCTTGTCCAGCAGACACGTTGGAGCAAATCTTTCTGTCGCGAAATTTGGTGGACTGTCGGCTGCGCATGGCGTCACAATGTTTGGCTGGCATTTGAGTGCATGTATCAAATTACCTATTTCTTCTTGATCATTTATCTGTTTTCTCGAGTGATGATCCAAGCCGACCCAAGGGCTCAAATCGCAACCGCCCTCGTCAGCACGACCGTCGCACTGATCAAATGTGCATACTTTGCTATTCGCGCCAAGGATATTCGGGCATTCTTTTTCGTTCTTTATACATATGTTTACTTTTTTGCCATGATCCCGGCGAGGATCACCGCAATGCTTACGATGTATGACGTGAGCTGGGGAACTCGCGGATCAAACGGGACTTCTTCCATCGGGTCGCGTGTTTGGCTGTGGATGAAGCAATTCCTGGTTATGTTCCTTTGGTGGGCACTTGTGCTCGCTGGAGCCGCATACAGCATTTACAAGAACTGGTATTTCCAGTGGGATTCACTGGCATATCGCTTTGCTCTTGCTGGTATCTCCGCGTATATCTGTTTTATCGCACTTATGCTGTTGGCATATGGCATTGGGAAACTGACGAAGTGGAATTACACGAAGCTGCAGAAGACTCTCATCCAGGATAAACTGACTCCCGCATCTGCTGTTTGATAAATCTTCTTGAAACCATAAAATAATAATAATATACATGAAATATGGTAATTAAAAATGTATGTAACAGTTTGTCAATCATTATTATCTATCATATTGACAATCTTTAATATAAAAGCACCCTCATTCTACCAACAGTGTAAAATTAAAATGCCATACAAGAAATGTCCATGTGGAACACGACCGCTATATAACGTGCCAGAGGAAAAGAGACCGATATGTTGCAAGGATTGTAAGACCGATGAGATGATCAATGTCATATCCAAGAAATGTCCATGTGGAAACTGTGTGATGTATAACATGCCCGGAGAAAACGTTGGGATTTGCTGTTCTAAATGCAAGACCGAAGACATGATCAACGTCGTTCACAAGAGATGCCCGTGTGGAAACTATGTGGTGTATAATGTGCCCGGTGAAACAAAAGGAATATGTTGTAAAGGATGCAAGACCGATGACATGGTCGACGTCGTATCCAAAAAATGTCCATGTGGAAACTGTGCGATGTATAACATACCCGGAGAAACAAAGAGGGTGTACTGTTCTAAATGCAAGACCGACGAGATGATCAATGTTGCTAGCAAGATATGCCCCGGATACAATGATTCATGTCCCGTGAGAACATACATCACCAATGGGTATAAGTATTGCATGTCGTGCGACCCGAACGATGCTAGACGAAAGTTGTTCAAACGATTCGAGGAGGAGTTCTTTGAATATGTCAAGGACAGGCTAGACGTTCACAAACGGGAGTTCAGGGTAACATTCGACCCTACAGAGACTGCTAAGAAGTTTGCCAGACTCGATGGTGTTGTGTTCGGTGATGGTGTAATTGTGTGTCTGGAGGTCGACGAAAATGGTCATCAGGATTACGAGTGTGACGAGCATCGCATGCATCTCGTGACGGCGGAGTTGCTTCAGAAGTATCCTGAACATGCGGTATCGTGGGTCCGCATGAATCCTACGGTCAATGCGAAGAGCCAGTGGAGCAAGACTTCGAAAGTAATTCGAGAAAAACGTTTCGAAGATGTTGTTGCGATCGTGAAAAAAATTTTGAAAACACGCGATACTCGTGTAGTGTATATCGGATTTTAAAAAAAACTTCAAATTGAATGTCGTTTGACCCTGGATTTTTCAATGATATAAAACCCCTCATTCTACCAACAGTGTAAAATTAAAAATGTCCCTCAACGACTTCATCGCCGAGTTCCTTGGAAACGAGAAGTTTTGGTTTTCAAAATCGCCAGATCAAGATGCATACTTGACAGAAAAATATGGTCATCTCCTGGATAACCCCGGGAGTGACAATCACTTACATCTCACGATTCTGTACGACCAACTCCCAAGGCATGTATTCAGGAATGAAAAAAAACACATGGTCGCACGTTTCCTATACTTAGCCCTCGTGCACTACGACCACGTGTGTCTTGATACTCTTACAGACGTGGAATGGTGTTTTACCCATCTCCCTCTTCGTCACCAGGGGGACCCTGAATGGATACATCGTGTTGCACAGAAGGCGTGGGAACGCATCACTCCTGACTGTCATCCATTCTTGCACCGGTTTCTGAAGGCGACATACGAGCGCTGCCCGGTCGCAAATCAGTCGCAGTTCATCAAGACGACATATGCGGATACAATTTTCTCGGCAGCAACACACCGGGACACTCTGGATTTCATCCCACCCGACGCGGTGATCCCAATCGATCTTGGAAACCCTCTGGTAAAAGCGGTACGAAAGGCGCTTGACATACATCGCCCAAACAAGCTGTTAATGAGTATTTCTGGTGGGTCTGATTCTATGGTGGCATTTCACATCGTCAGGGGCCTACAGAGTCTGTATAGGTACGAATTAGAGGCGGTGATGATCAATTATACAAACCGGGAGAGTGCATATGCGGAGGAGGAGTTCGTCACCGACTGGGTGAATTCGCTGGGGTACCCGTTGCACGTGCGGAGAATTGAGGAAATCAAGAGACAGAAGTGCGTAGAAGCTGATATGAGGACCACATACGAGAAATATACCAGGCAGGTCAGGTTTTCTACGTACAAAACAATCGCCAGCGATGCCCTGGTGGTGATGGGCCATAATAGAGGGGATTGTCTGGAAAATATTTTACAAAACATCGGGAGTTGCCACAAGTACGACAATTTATCCGGTATGGACATGCTCGTCGTTCAGGACGGAATCTCTTTTTTCAGACCGCTTTTGGACATTTCAAAGGAAGATATCGTGGAATACGCCGAGATGCATCAAATTCCGTTCCTTCCAAACTCCACCCCTGCTCACTTTCACAGGGGGAAAATCAGGAATAGGGTGGTTCCCGTGCTGGATTCGTGGAACAATCTGTTCATTCCCGGGCTGTTTCATGCCAAGGATACCATGTCTCAAATGCATAACGTGGTTGAGATGAGCGTTGCGATGGTGGCTGATAAATTTGAAAATAACACGGCCAGCGTAGATGTCTCGTATCTCAAATTTGGAGATTACTTCTGGAAGCTATGTTTGAAAAAACTTTTTCCAGCGGAAAAGATGAGCAACAAGATGTTCTGCTCGCTCATGGAGCTGTTCACCCGGGCTCCCCAAGACACCCGGTTTGAAATCAACAAGAACCTGAGGCTGCACATGACCATCGCGAATACCACTGCATGCTTCCGTTTCTACCACACGAACATGTAAAACCATTCAGACAAATAAACAAAAGTAGCCTATACCAACTACAGGCTACTTCATTTTTTTTGAAGAAACTTCAACCAAGAGACCTTTTGAAAACTTAATACATGTATATAAATTCTGTAAGAAATAAAAAATAAATATTTAAACAAAAAATAAAAAGTATGATACCAACTACAGGCTACTTCATTTTTTTTTGAAGAAACTTCAACCAAGAGACCTTTTAGAAACTTAATACATGTATATAATTTCTGTGAGAAATAAAAAATAAATATTTAAACAAAAAATAAAAAGTATGATACCAACTACAGGCTACTTCATTTTTTTTTGAAGAAACTTCAACCAAGAGACCTTTTAGAAACTTAATACATGTATATAATTTCTGTAAGAAATAAAAAATAAATATTTAAACAAAAAATAAAAAGTATTTCTACCAAAAGTATTTCTACTTCAATATTTTTTTTGAATAACTTAATAAATATTGAGGATATATAAAAAAATGAATGTAAAGATACATAAGTTTCAAGTGTATTCGTGCGGTTGTGGTTACGTGTCAACTCATGCCGGAAATGCCAGTAAACATAAAAAAGTCGCCTGTGGTCATGAAATGATAAATGAAGTGAAAGAGTTTGTGTCAAAGGAAGATTATGACAATAAAGGAGGTGCAGCTGCTTCTGGCGCCGGCGCTGTTGCTGGAACTGGTGTAGCCGTCAATGGTGACCATAATACCACGAATGTTGACAATAGCACTGTCAACAATAATGTGAACATCACCTTGGTGCTTCCCGAACGAACTACGAAAGAAGACTTCGTGGAGTATCTCGAGAGCATGGAACGGTTGGGTTTTCGAACGCCCGAACAGGTAGCAGCAATGCCCGGTAAATTGCTTATGTTCACACGAGGCGCCAAGGAACTACCAGGTGCTCTTATCGAGAGAAACAAAAAGATAATAGAAAAACTTCCCGACGGAACCGAACGGATAATGGGAAAAAAGAAAGCCGTGCGAACGTATACACACGAAGCGGTAGATGCATTGTGTTTACGACCGCCTACAACCAGCGCGACTGATTTTTTAGAGATGGACCGCGGAACAAAACGAACGAAGATGTCGATACAAGATGCTGTAAAACTCAGGGCTACTGATTCCGTAGCTTTTCATCACGAGGTTCCGACGAACGTGAAGACAATTCAACAGAGAATAGAAAGTCACACGGAAAAAGCGCTCGATAAAATCACATTAGAAAACAAGACCAATGGATTCTTGTAATTGTCATTTTAATCATATTGACACACAATGTAATTTAATACTCTCACCACATACACATAACATCAAAAAAATGTCTTCCTCCAAGAACATCACTGTCGTTGGTTCCGGTTACGTTGGCAGTGCCATGGCTGCTCTTCTCGCCAAGTATCACAATGTAACCGTTCTCGACATTTCTCAGGATCGAGTTGACAAGATGAATTCTCGCAAGAGTCCTATCGAGGACAAGGAAATTGA
>Ga0247841_10005111_pt1 | contig 21658 bp, 18 predicted proteins | sample LaCruzMarch2015__2_FD_192410 | JGI IMG/M metagenome (GOLD analysis project Ga0247841, IMG submission 192410) | Freshwater microbial communities from meromictic Lake La Cruz, Castile-La Mancha, Spain - LaCruzMarch2015_18m | ecosystem: Environmental > Aquatic > Freshwater > Lake | place: Spain... | reverse complement strand
TGAGAACGCCGATGACCACCGTTATCTGCAAAGCGTCGCCCAGCGATTCGGTATCCATCTTTCCCGAGCGGGAAACGGTATCTGTCATCAGATTCATCTTGAACGTTTCGGAAAGCCGGGGGAAACCCTGATCGGTTCCGACAGCCATACCCCCACGGCGGGGGCCCTCGGCATGCTTGCAATCGGCGCTGGCGGCCTCGATGTGGCTTTGGCCATGGCCGGAAAACCATTTTATCTCCAAAGTCCCAGGATATTTCGCATCAATCTCCGAGGAAAACTCCCTCCCTGGGTATCAGCCAAAGACATTGTACTGAAAATCCTCAGCATCTTTACAACCAAAGGCAATGTCGGGAGGATCTTCGAATACAGCGGCGATGGCCTCTTGTCTCTCAGCGTCCCGGAGCGGGCCACAATTGCCAATATGGGGGCGGAATGCGGTGTGACCACCTCGGTCTTTCCCAGTGACGACATGACCAGGCTGTTCCTTCAGGCCCAGGGCCGTAACCATGACTGGTCCCCCCTGCAGGCGGATCTGGACGCTGTTTATGACGGAGAGACGACCATCGAGCTTTCTCAGCTCGAACCTCTTGCGGCCAGACCCCACAGCCCCGATAATATCAGCGCCGTCAGAGAAATCGGCCCCATTGCGGTCCAACAGGTCTGTATCGGCAGTTGCACTAATTCTTCCTATAAAGACTTGGCCACCATAGCCGAAATCCTTTGCGGTAAAACTATTCATTCCGATGTAAGCCTGATTATCGCCCCGGGGTCACGCCAGGTTCTGGAAAACATCGCCCGGGACGGTTACCTCACCCACATCATTGCCTCCGGCGCCAGGATCATGGAAAATGCTTGTGGCTTCTGTATCGGCAACAGCCAGAGCCCCCCTTCCAAATCCGTCTCCCTGCGCACGTCAAACCGCAATTTCTTTGGACGTTCCGGGACCAGGGACGCTGATATCTACCTGGTAAGTCCGGAAACAGCGGCAGCGTCAGCCCTTACCGGCCGTCTGACCGACCCCCGTGATCTCGACACCACCTTGCCATTTATCACCTTGCCCACGAAATATCATGTCGATGACGGAATGATTCTGCGACCTCTCGCAAGGTCGGAGCGGGGAAAGGTGGAAATTGTCAGAGGTCCCAACATTGGCGACCCTCCCAAGAACAATCCCCTGCCCGATGACATTGACGGTGAGGTAACGATCAAAGTCGGAGACAAGATCACCACCGATCACATCATTCCCGCCGGGGCCAGGATGAAGTATCGATCCAATATTTCCAAATACTCACAATATGTCTTTGAGATCCTGGACCGTCATTTCTACCGGCGGGCCCTCCAGATTCGCGACAGCGGCCGTCAGAACATCATCATTGCCGGTCAGTCTTACGGTCAGGGATCGTCAAGAGAGCATGCCGCCATCTGTCCCATGTTTCTCGGAGTGAAGGTGGTCATCGCCAAGTCATTTGAACGCATTCATGCCGCAAATCTCATTAACTTCGGCATCCTGCCCCTTGTCTTTCAAAACGAGGAAGATTACGAAAGGATCAACTCCGGAGATCTCCTCCAGATTCCGGGCATAAAGGATGCCCTGAATAGGCGCGCCCCGCTGCAGGTTAACAACGTCACCAGGGGCGGCGCCTTTCTCGTGGTTTATGAACTGACGGACCGGCAGCAAAAGCTGATTCTTGCCGGCGGCGCGTTGAATGCCCAATAGTAGAAAAATGGTTCGCAAGCGGTGAATCAAATGTTTTCGCCGTTCCGAGATTGAATTTAATATCCGGTAATTAATCATAATTATATGCCAACTAACCAGAAGCGAAAAAGATTTTTGAGCCGTGGCAAAACCATTTTTCAAAAGTCTCGATATAGGGAAAAAGAATTAATAGGGAGCATCGTTATATGAAGATGAAAAGAAAGGTTATTGTTAAAACTCCCCTGGTGGAACTGGACGGCGATGAGATGACCCGGATCATGTGGCAACTCGTCAAAGACCGGCTGATTTTACCATATCTTGATATCACCCTTGAGTATTATGACCTTCATGTGAAGCATCGCGATGCAACGAACGATCAGGTAACGATTGATGCGGCAAGGGCCATCATGAAGCACGGCGTGGGGGTAAAGTGCGCCACCATCACACCCACGGAAGACCGCGTCCGGGAATACGATCTCAAGGAACAGTGGAAGAGCCCCAATGGGACCATCCGGGCCATGCTGGACGGGACGGTTTTCCGGACCCCCATTTTGGCCCGAAATATCAAGCCCTTTGTTTCCACCTGGAAGCGGCCGATCATCATCGGCAGACACGCTTACGGAGATGTTTACAGCAATGCGGAGTTGAGAATTCCCGGGGCCGGCAAAACGGAAATCGTCTTTACCCCGGACGGCGGGGGAGAGATCCTCAGGAACACCATTCATGTTTTCTCCGGACCGGGGATCATTCAGGGCATTCACAACACCGACGCCTCCATCGCCAGTTTTGCCAAGGCCTGTTTCGCCTATGCCCTCGACCAGAAGGTAGATCTCTGGTTCTCTACCAAGGATACCATTTCCAAGACTTACGACGCCCATTTCCGGGCTATTTTCGACGGGGAATATGAGGCAAACTGGAAAAAGGCATTTGCAGACGCCGGAATCGAATATTTCTTTACCCTGATCGATGACGCCGTCGCCCGCATCGTCCGCTCGGAGGGCGGCCTTTTGTGGGCCCTGAAGAATTACGACGGCGATGTCATGTCGGATATGATCGCCTCCGCCAACGGCAGCCTGGCGATGATGACCTCCGTCCTCGTCTCCCCCAACGGCTACTTCGAATACGAGGCTGCCCACGGCACGGTCCAGAAACACTACTACAAACACCTTCAGGGAGAGGAAACCTCTACAAATTCCATGGCCCTCATCTTTGCCTGGACGGGCGGGCTGCGCAAACGGGGAGAACTCGACCATTCGCCCGACGTCATGGCCTTCGCCGACGAGATCGAGGAGGAGGCCATCGAAACGGTGGAATCCGGCATTATGACCGGTGACCTGCTGGCCGTCGCGGAAAAAAGTCCGATAAACAGAAAGGTCAGCACCGAAGCTTTTATCAACGCCATCGGGGAAAGACTACAAAAGAAACGGGCGTGAAAAAGCAAGTCAATATCAAAGACCTGACCTTCGAGGAGATCGAGACCTTCATCGCCCATTTAGGGAAGGAAAAGTATCGCGCCCGCCAGATCATGAAGTGGATTTATCAATCCGGCGTCAATACCTTTGAGGAAATGACCACCCTGTCCAGGGATTTGCGGCTTCATCTTTCAGAAGTGGCCTGCCTGACCAGCCCGGAGATCGTCAAGATCGAGGCCTCGGCAGACGGCACTAAAAAGGTCCTCCTCCGGCTCCAGGATGGGCTTCATATCGAAAGTGTGCTGATCCCAGGGAAGAATCACTGGACGGCCTGTCTGTCCACCCAGGCGGGTTGCGCCATGGGATGCCGTTTCTGTTTTACCGGCGCCCTGGGCCTGAAGCGTAACCTCCTGCCTTCGGAGATCGCCGGCCAGTTGACGACTCTCAAGTACCAGACTCCGGAAGGTCCCAACGTTAAAAATATTGTCCTCATGGGAATGGGCGAACCCCTGGCAAACTATGACAATACCCTGAAGGCCGTCCGCATCATGACTTCCGATGCGGGCCTGGGCCTATCCCATCGGAAGGTTACGATCTCCACCTGCGGCCTGGCGCCAAAGATCGTTCAACTTGGCAAAGACATCTGCGTCAACCTGGCTATTTCCCTCAACGCCCCGGATAATAAGGTAAGAGATGACCTGATGCCCGTTAATAAGCGCTACCCCCTGGAAGACCTGATGAAGGCCTGCCGGGACTATCCCATGCCGGGGCGCCGGAGGCTAACCTTTGAATACATCCTTATGGCCGGCGTCAACGACAGTCCCCAAGATGCGGAAAAGGTCGCTCTCCTCCTGAAAAACCTCCATTGTAAGCTGAATCTGATCCTTTTCAATGAATTCCCCGGATCCGAATTCAAGACTCCTACCCCGGAGGCGGTGGCATCCTTCCAGCAGGTGCTCCTGAACCACAACTACACGACCATCATCCGCGCCAGCCGCGGCAGCGATATCCTCGCCGCCTGCGGCCAGTTGTCCGGACAAGGATAATGATTTCAGTTAAACAATAAAAAACAACAGAAGTTGCCTTCTATTCGCCCAAAATCGTTTTGCTCAACCGGAAGATTGACCAACCCGATACACACCTTCCCTCATCACCGATGCCGCACCCCATATTTTGTGGCCAAAATTCAATTTGACACACAAGATCATTTTCCATATGCTCCCACCGTGAAAAGCAATGCCTTATCAATATCCAGTATTTTCATGAGGAAAACGGATGATGTTCAAGAAATTATATGACAAATATATAAATTTAGGGATCCTGCCCAAGCTGCTCATCTCTTATTTGATCATATCCGTTATTCCATTGATGATTGTGGGATACATTGCTAATAAAAACTTAAGTGAAACGGGTTTCCAGGCCCTCAAGAGAGCCGAGGAAATGGGGAAAGAAAACCTGAAGGCGGCTGAGGATGTGGGCAAGACCTCGATTGCAGACAGCGTTCAAGCCCTTGATCGCAAATCAACGGAAGCGATAGAGCTGAGAACGGTTGAATTGGCCATGAGGATTGCAGATTTTCTCTATGAAAGAGACAAAGATATTCTTATTCTCGCTTCCCTGGAACCCAACCCTAAAAATTATCTCGATATTTATCGGGCATCAAACAGGGATGTGATCGCAACTGAAACAAGAGCAAGCACGAAAAGAAACAAGGAAAAGATGACAGAACTTCAGCCCCGAAACCCCGAGAACAAGGAGGCATGGAGACACTTGCCGCCTCTTGACTTTGAGACAGCATCAAAACCGCTGTACAGGGAGATAACCTATATTGATTTACGGGGCCGGGAAAGAATCAAGATTGCCGATGGGAAGATATCAAATAACCTGTCTGATATAAGCAAAAGAGAAAATACGTATTGCCGGGCGGAAGACTATTTCACTCCTCTGAAAAATTTGAAAAAAGGTGAGATTTTCGTCTCCAGAGTTGTAGGGACGCATATAAAAGGTTGGCTTCATAAAACCCCCGAGGGGATCAAGGTTAAACCGGAAAGTGCATATGCCGGCAAAGAGAATCCTCGTGGCAGCAAATTCGAGGGGATCATCAGATGGGGAAAACCCGTTTATGACGGGAAAGGCGAAAAAACAGGCTATGTGACCATGGCCCTGGACCATGCCCATGTAATGGAATTTACCGACCATATCGTTCCTACGGAAGATCGGTTTACGGTTTTATCGGACGGCGGGTCCGGTAATTATGCCTTTATCTGGGACCATGAGGATCGGTGCATATCTCATGCGCGTGATTTCTTTATCTGCGGATTTGATCCGAGAACCGGAAAGGAGGTGCCAGGGTGGGTAAGCCAGGAAACCTATGATGAATATAAAAAAAGCGGCTTAACCATAGAGGCCTTTATGCGGAGGCTCTCCTCTTTTCGAAATTTCAGCCAGAAAAAAACGAGTTCGATTGAGCAGATGAAATCCGGCGAAATCCCTTTGGATTGCAGGGTGCTTGACACCGCACCCCAATGCCAGGGTTGGCATGAGGGCACGAAAGACGGGGGTTCAGGTTCTTTTTTGATTTTGTGGAGCGGTCTATGGAAACTGACCACGTATGCCACGATACCTTACTACACCGGACCCTATGGAAAATCCAAAAAGGGATTCGGGTATGTGACGATCGGGGCCAATGTTGATGATTTCCACAAGGATGCAAATATTACGAAGGCCAAAATAGAAAAAACCATTTCCGAAGAGGGTAACGAAATTGTAGCCGCAAATAACAAAACGAGGGCGTTAATCGGTGAAAGCGCATCCCGTAACCGCAAGATTATTATCATTATTTCGTTGATAGCCGGTCTGGCTGTTATCGGCGTATCGCTTACGATCAGCATTCATATGACCGGCCCCCTGAGGCGATTAACAGAAGGGGCGGAAGCAATGAGCAGAGGCAATCTTGATCAATCGATTGATGTGAAATCGAGAGATGAGATCGGCCGGCTTGCAGCATCATTCAATGAGATGGCTAAAGCCGTATCGGAGGTAGATCGAATGAAATCCGACTTTGTCACTATCGCATCCCATGAGCTGAGAACGCCGATTCAAGCGATGATGTTAGGGGTATCCGGCATTCTGGAAGGGTATTCCGGAAAGGTTGACAACGAGGTCAGGGAAGATCTCGACCTTGCCAAGGAGGGGATTGAACGGCTTATGCGTCTCGTTGCGAATCTTCTTGATTTATCCAGAATTGAAGCAAAGAAGATTGAATTAAATGTGTCCAACGTATCCGTTACGGAAATCATTGACAGGGCGATCGCGGAAGTGAACGATCTGGCTCAGGCCCACCTGCATACCATCGTTGAGTATATGCCCGCCGATATCTCCGATATCCGGGTCGATAAGGATCGGATGATCCAAGTCATGATAAATCTTTTAAGTAACTCCATTAAATATTCGCCCGATGGAGGAAGGATTTTAGTAAAAGCGGAAAGAAAGGGAGAAGAAATAATATTTACGATTGCAGATAATGGATATGGGGTGCCTGCATGGGCCAAAGAAGAAATCTTCAAGAAATTCTTTCAGGCCGATAGTATCATGTCCCAAAAGGTGGGTGGAAGCGGGTTAGGTTTGACGATTACAAAAGGGTTGGTGGAAAAACACCATGGTTACATAAGATGTGAAAGTCCTGTCCCGGAAGGGGTGTTTCCGGACCTCCCACTGGGTGGAGAACGGAAAGGGGCTATTTTTATCATACACCTTCCGGCATCAGGTGTCTCAAATGCTTAATCTGTCGGAGAAAGGAGACGGTCCATGGAGATACAAAAAATTCTGGTCGTTGATGACGATAAACCCATCTCATCGTACTTACAGAGAAAGTTTGCCAAACTGGGTTATACCGTGTATGTGGCAGAGGACGGTGAAGAAGCCGTTAAACAGGCATTTTCAAATCGTCCGGATATTATCCTGTTAGACGTAAAACTTCCAAAAATGAATGGAATTGAAGTCTGCAAGCAGCTCAAGGCAGACGAGACGACGAAAAGCATCCCCGTTCTTATGCTTTCCGCCAAAGCACAATCCTTCGAGATTAATGAAGGCCTGGAAGCCGGAGCCGACAAGTATTTATGCAAGCCAATGAGCTTTCCTGACATTCTGGGCGAAATACGTGCATACGAAAGAAAGTAGAATATTGTAAAAAGGAAGTTTTTTATGAAAACAATCGACATGGTCAAAGAAGAGCAACAGAGACGTCTTCTTCAGGAGTATATTTTCGATCTCGAGGACATCAAAGAAAAAGCGGAAGAAATCACCATAGCGCATGAGAAACTAAAACAATCCCAGGACCTGATTATGGCTGTTCTGGGAAGCACGACACACGGCATCTGTCTACTCAGGAACCGCACGTTTGTTTGGTGCAATAAAGCATTTACGGATATTCTGGGGTGGGAACTGGAAGAAATCATCGGCAAGACCACGGAGATGATACATCCACATATCGGAGAAGATGAAAAATCCAATATCATCTACGACGCCTCGCACAATAATAAGTTAATTATGCATGAATACGACCTTGCACATAAAGACGGCTCCCATGTCACGTGCTTGGTAACAGGACGTCTCTTTGACGTAAAAGATCCCTCCAGGGGTCATGTTTTATCCATTACGGATTTTTCAGAACGTAAACGGATGGAGGAGGAGTTACGGAAACATCGTAATCATCTTGAAGAAATGGTCAAAGAACGTACTGCGAAGCTGCAAACGGCAAATGAGCGGCTTCATATGGAAATAAACGAGCGGCGGCACGTCGAAAGGGCCCTCAAGGAGTCGGAAAATTGGTACCGGACCATTTTTGAAAATACGGGTACGGCTACGGTTATTTTAGATGAAAATACGACCATCATTTTGGCAAACGATGAGTACGAAAGACTGTCCGGTTACACCAGAGATGAGTTGGAAAGCAAGAGAAGCTGGACCGAGTTCGTCGTTAAAGAAGACCTCAACCGGATGATGGAAAGTCACAAGCAACGACGAATTGATAAGAAAGATGCGCCCAAGAGCTATGAATTCCGGTTCAGGGATCGGGAAGGCCATATTAAGAATATCTTTCTGACGATTGACATGATTCCGGGCACAAAAAGAAGTGTGGCTTCGCTTCTGGACATCACAGAACGGAAAAAAGCGGAGGATGCCCTGCGTGAAAGCGAAGAGCGCTTTTCAAAAGCCTTCCAGGCCAGTCCCACCCCGACAATCATCAGCACTATTACCGATGGCCATTACCTTGCTGTGAATGAGCAGTGGTGTCAGATGATGGGTTACAGCCGTGACGAATTGATTGATCACGCCGCCCATGAATTGTCCATATGGGCCTATCCGGAGGAGAGAAACGCCCTGATAAACAACTATGCCGAGCGAGGTTTCTGCCGTGATGAATTGATTCATTTGCGGACAAAATCGGGCGAAATAAAAGATGTCCTCTGTTCAGCGGAAACCATAAGTCATAAAGGTGAGAATGTCATCCTTTCACTTTTTCATGACATCACCGAGCGCAGACGGATGGAGGAAGAGCGTCAAGCCTTGCAGGAGCGTTTATATCGTGCAGAAAAGATGGAAGCCTTAGGCACATTGGCAGGCGGCGTCGCACATGATCTTAACAATGTTCTGGGCGTCCTGGTTGGTTATTCAGAACTGCTCCTTCTTAAAATGGACGAAGCAAGTCCAATAAGACGCTATGTTATAGATATCATGAAAAGCGGCGAGAGAGCCGCTGCCATTGTTCAGGATCTACTGACATTGGCCAGAAGGGGCGTCCAAGCAGAGGCGGTCGTCAATTTAAACACCACCATCATGGATTACCAGAAGACACCGGATTTTAAAAAACTGTTTTCATTACATCCCAAGGTTCAAATCAAGACGAGCTTTGAAACAGACCTGTTAAATATCATGGGTTCCCCGGTGCATCTTGGCAAGACGATCATGAATCTGGTGTCCAATGCCGCCGAAGCCATGCCAAACGGCGGCACGTTAAACATTGCAACGAGGAATCAGTACCTGGACAGACCCGTTCAAGGATATGATCATATTAGAGAGGGCGACTACGTTATTCTTTCAGTGTCTGATACGGGTGAGGGCATATCCACGCCTGACATGAACCATATCTTTGAGCCTTTTTACACGAAAAAAGTCATGGGAAGAAGTGGAACAGGGTTGGGATTATCAGTAGTCTGGGGTACGGTCAAGGATCATAACGGATATATTAACGTTCAGAGTCAGGAAGGAAAGGGGAGCACGTTCACCCTTCATTTTCCAGTCACGAGAGAAGAGATAGCCAGAGATCGGATATCCGTACCTGTGTCTGAATATATGGGTCACGGTGAATTTATATTGGTTGTAGACGATGTAGAAGGACAGCGCGAGTTGGCCACCCGGATGCTTATGGAGCTGAATTACCGTGCGGCAAATGTTTCGAGCGGTGAGGAGGCGTTGGAATACTTGAAGGACCACAAGGCAGACTTGATTGTCCTCGACATGATCATGGATCCCGGCATGGATGGACTGGATACGTATAAGAGGATTTCGGAGATCCATCCGAAACAGAAGGCGATTATCGTAAGCGGTTTTTCCGAGACGGATCGAGTAAAGAAGGCCCAGATGTTAGGCGCAGGCGCCTATGTTCAGAAGCCATACATAATGGAGAAGATCGGACTGGCAGTCAGGAGGGAGTTGGATTCTTGACTTGAACGATGGGATGATGATCTGGCCCCATTGTTCCCGGTTTTTCCAGTTCGTATTTCGCACCCGAAGGCGATATCCGCCCGCTGTTATAAATTTGGAAAATGATGCTCCAGGCTTAGCCTTGAAGCGGCAATTGCCAACGGCGCGTTCAGATTGATGTTAACTCCTTTGCGGAGATGACCAATCCGGAGGCAGTGGCATCCTTCCAGCAGGTGCTCCTGAAGCACCACTACACAACCATCATCCGTGCCAGCCGTGGCAGCGATATCCTCGCCGCTTGCGGCCAGTTATCCGGACAATCCTGACAGCTTCGTAAAATGATCCGGATGCTGCGTTGCGCTGTACCCTTCGTCCCTACGGCGTAGGCAAAGTACGCCTCAGTCCTCATGTTTTGCGCGCCTTGCCTGCGGATTATTTTACGAAGCTGTCGATTATAGCCAATTTTGCGATAAATCAAATAAAAAAACCCTTCTCTCTTTGGTAAGGTGAGAAGGGTTTTTTTACAATGACTCGCTGGCAGCTGCGTTACACCTTAAAATCGCCTTCTGCCACCACCACCGGCGCCGCCACCACCACCGGGGCCACGTTTCCTGTTAAAACCACCACCGCCTCCTGCGCCGCCGCGCCCGCCTTCGGCCCGGGGACGCGCTTCGTTTACATTCATGGCCCTGCCGTTCACTTCCTTGTTATTAAGACCGCTGATGGCTGCCAGGCCCTCAGTCTGATCAGGCATTTCAACAAACCCGAATCCCTTGGACTGATTGCTGAACTGATCCCGGATAATATTTACCGATGCGACTTTCCCGAACGCCTCAAAAGCCTTCTGCAAGTCTTCCTCGCTGATGGTGTAAGCCAGATTACCTACGTAAATATTCATTTCATCCTCCTTTTATAAGGTAAAAATTGTTGTTCTCTTAATGATAAATCTCTGTGCAACGACCTATAGGCGACGATCATGGCGCTACGAATCGATTCATCATCGACTATTCCACCTGTTTCGCTTGTTCCACTGGTTCCACTGGTTCCACTTGTTCCGCATCCGCAGGCGCCACAATCTGCACATCTTCGCCTTCCTGCTCCTCCTGCTTCTTCTTGCCCTGCCGACGATCCATTTTTTCCTGGGCCTCCTGCCGGCGCTTGATCTCCTTTTGACGCTTAAAAAAGGTGTTCTGATTTCTTTTCGCCATAGTCCTCCTTATCCGATCTTTTTCAAAGCCGATTCCTGAGCTTCATCAAGATCTGAGGTCCAAATAAAAAACCCCAGACGCCTTTCCTCTGGCTCTGGGATGACAATATTAAACCAAAACCGACTCAGAAGTGGGGTCAATATCTCTTTATTGATGGTCTTTGTCAAGATATTTTTCCTTAATTACATTGGGCATTCTATCGCGTTAATAGATCTCCTTCATTGCCCTGTGAAGATGGGAGCGCGTTTCTCTAAAAAGGCGTTTACCCCCTCCCGGTGATCTTCCGTTCCCAGACAGAACAACTGTATCCCCGTCTCCAGCTCGATGCCCGCCTGGAGATCCAGTTTATCACTCTGGTTGAGAACCTTTTTCATAAGGCCGATGGCAAGGGGGGCATAGCAGGCCAATTGCTCAGCAAAGCGCCGGGTCTCTTCCCATAGTTTCTCGTCTTCGATAACCCGGTTGACGAGGCCTATTTGAAATGCCTTGTCGGCGTTGATGATATCCCCTGTAAACATGAGTTCCTTGGCCCGGTGCAAACCGATGGTCCGCGGCAAAAAATAGGTGGCGCTACCGTCGGGAATCAGGCCGATCCGGACAAAGCTCTGGGAAAAACGGGCGGCAGCGGAGCAAAAGATAAGATCACAGGACAAGGCCAGACTGAAACCGGCGCCGGCAGCGACGCCGTTCACCATGGCAATGACGGGTTTGGAGATGTGGACAATGGCATTGACGATGCGGGCAATGTCCTGAATATACTTTCTTGATTTGGAGATGTTATCGAAGGTCAGGATATAGGGAAGATCCCCGCCGGCGCAAAAGGCCCGACCTGCCCCGGTTACAATAACAGCCCTGATTTCGGGGTCGTCATCCACCTCCCGCAGGGCCGCATGGGTATCGTCGAGGAGCGCCTGGGTCATGGAATTCAAGGACGCCGGATTGTTCAGCGTAATTTTGGCAATATTGCCGATCCTTTCCAATAAAGCCGCTTTCTCAGCCATCATCTCACCTCCAATTATTGTTTTCCATCTGCGGGCACATTCCTGCCCCTGTCCCTGTGTCCATTATAACGATTTTTTGCCAAGAATTCAAAGGCCAAAGCAGCTTCCTCTTGACAAAAAGCCTCATATAAATCATTTAGAGGCGGCAAGGAGGGACATGAAAACAAATAACCAAAGATCTTATCCCATATTCATTCATGACCGGCTCCAGGTACTCGGTCATCCTTTTTTTCATGTGTATCTGGTCCGGGGCAAGAATGCTTCGGCCCTCATCGAAATGGGCGTCTCCGCAACGGCGGATACAGTCGTCGGGCAGTTGGCGGTGTTGAATATGCGGCCGGATTATCTCATTGTCAGCCATCCCCACGGGGATCACATCAACGGACTGCCGACCCTGAAGCACGCATTCCCGGAGGCACTCGTAGTTGCCGGCGCCGGGGCACCGGAGTTTCTTAGTCATCCCCGAACGGGGCCGTCCCTGGTTCACGACGATCGCTATATGACCGAGTTCCTGAAGGATCAGGGCATCGCCAACAGCCGCCCTCACCTCACATCAGGACCTCTCCTTGGTGACGATACGCTCATTAGAACTGATGGAGACGTAATCGATCTCGGTGGCCTGACCCTGGAATTTCTAGTCGCCAAAGGCCACTCCCCGGGAAATCTTGCCGTTCATATTCCAGAACTCAGGACCTTGATGGTTGCCGACAGCCTGGGTTTCTATTTTATGCGTCACCGGTTCTTCCCCATTTATTTCACCGGATATACCGACTACATGGAGACCATTGATCGCCTGGAATCCTTACGGCCGGGTATCGTCGCTCCAGCCCATCAGACAATCTTTTCAGGACCCGACGTGGGCAGGGCCTTTAACCTGGCCCGGTGGGAAGCGGAATCAATGAAGAAGAGAATCCTGAACCATACGGGGGAAGATGCTGATATTATTAAGGAGATATATGAAGATTTTTACGGAGAAGAACTGCTTCTTTATCCCCGGGAGAACATCATCGGCTGCTGCCGACTGCTCCTGCGCAGGAGCCGGGAAGCCTGAAATTTAAGAGACCGTAGCAAAATGGCTTCGCCGCGGCTCAAAAATCTTTTTCGCTTCTGTTTAGTTGGCATGTAATTATGATTAATTACAGAATGTTAAATTCAATCTCGGAACGGCGAAAAACATTTGATTCACCGCTTGCGAACCATTTTGCTACGGTTGTGCAAAACACATTAAAAGAATAATTAAAGGAGGCAGGGAAAATCATGAAAGTTATCGCCCTCAACAGCAGCGCCAGGAAAAACGGCAACACCGCCATTCTCCTCAATATCGTCCTTGATGAATTGAAGACGGAAGGGATAGAAACGGAACTTATCCAGCTGGCAGGAACCGCCCTGCCCGGCTGTAAGGCCTGTTACAAATGCTTCAAGAAAAAAAACAAACACTGTTCCGTCGAAACGGACATGCTCAATGAAATCATTGACAAAATGCTCGCAGCGGAGGGTATCCTCCTTGGCTCCCCGACCTATTTTGCCGACGTCACCGCCAATATGCGGGCCTTCATCGAGCGGTGCGGATTCGTCGCCCGGGCCAACGACTACATGCTCAAGGGTAAAGTCGGGGCCGCAGTGGTCGCCGTCCGTCGGGCCGGGGCCATTCAGGCCTTCAGCGGCATGAATCTCTTTCTTCATTACATGCAGATGATGATGCCGGGAACGAGTTACTGGAGTCTCGGCCTCGGTCGCGATATCGGCGACGTCCTCAAAGACGATGAAGGCATTCAGACAATGAAGGATCTAGGAAAGAACATGGCCTGGCTCATGAAGAAGGTGTACGCATAAGGCTGACCCCAGCCCTCTGGAAACTGGAACGAATCACCGTCGTCTGTCCCGGTGATCGTCAACTACAGAATCCCCGTTTAATCGTTAAAAGTGAACGGCGAAGGCGATATACCGGCCATCGTGACTAAAGCTGATGTCGATGTCTGTTCGGCTTCCCTGGATGAAGACGCGGGGCGCTCCGTAGCCATGGGCCGTTTTATCGCGGCGAATGTCTATATAATAAGGGGAGGCTTTCAGGGCAGAGGCGAGATGATGAATCACCGCCCGGCGCACCGCCGCGGATGGGTCAAATGGACCGTCCCTTCTTTCCTCCCGAACCTGGACCGCCGTAGCTGCCGAGGCGCCGCCATGACCGTTTTTCGCGGCAGCGACACAGTGAACACGGTGGGATGAGGACAGCGTGAAGAAAGCATCCACAGGACCAGCAGGCGTCATGACTACGCCGCACTCCTGAATTGGCACTGTATCACCGTTTGTCTGCTGCAGAAGTATGTGCGCCGCTTTCCCGGACTCATTCGGATGAGCGGCTTCACGACGGCAACCTGAACAAAGGCTGTTTTCTTCGAGACCTTTTAAAAATTCCATTTTAGTCTCCCCATCGTCATTCCGTCGAAAGCCGGAATCCAGTATTTTCATGTCGTTACTGGCTTCCGGATCAAGTCCGGAATGACAGAAAGAGGCATTATTCAAAGGTCTCTCTTCGGTTGAGAAAAAATGCCCATAGACTGAAGGGTGGCTTACGTCTGCCTTTCGGGAATCTTCGTTAAGGGGCAACGTAACGACGTAAGCCCGGTGGATAAAGCTCAGTCCCGGCCTCGATTTACTTATCGCCTTGAAAGCCGCTTCTTTTGCAGCCCAGAACATCCAGAGGGTGGTATCAGGTGACTCGGACCGATCAATCCGTACCTGCTCTTCCGGAGTGAAGACGCGGGCAATGAAGCGCCGGTCCCTGCTTTTCCCGATGTTGTCCGGATCGGTCAAATCTACAATATCGTTGCCGATGCTGGTCAAAGTATTCCTCCTCCATTTGGGCCAGGCGACGAACAATCTGCCCCGCCAGGTCCCGTTGCGCCCGTAATCCATGCCTATCCGGCATGTGGGGCAGAAAGGCATCCATGGTTATCGTGAATGTTTCACCGCGACAGGGCATGTCACTATACAATTCCTGAACGTCCCCTCGGAGATAAACGCAGAGGACCCTGCAATCCGGATGATCCTGGAGAAAACGGCCCACGCCGTAAGAGTAATTCTCCGTATCGACACGCCCCGATCGGGAACGCCTTCCTTCAGGAAAGACCATGAGGATCTGTTGCCCCGACAAGAGATAGTTGCATTTGGCAAGGGTCGCCTGCATCTCTTCCCGGTCGCCTCCCCGGCTGACGGGAATGCATTTCGCCAGATAACACAGGACGACCAGGAGAATATTCCGTTGAAAATTTGCCCGTTCCGGAAGATTCCAGGGGAGCCGGCTGTATTCCGTGACGTGCCTTCCCATGGACATGAGGGCATAGATCAGGATCAGGGAATCGATCAGGGTAAGATGATTGCCGCAGATCAACCACGGTCCCCTGTGACCCTCCATAAGCCCGGCCCACTGGCGGCGAATCTTGTCCAGGTCCCTGATCCGGTAACCCCGCCAGCTTCTCAAGAACAGAAAATACAAGGGCGCCAGCAGCCAGGAGGTCAGGGAACCCAGGACAGTCTGAAGGCGAAGCTGAAAGGCCGTTGCAGAGATCATAGTTTCTTCTTGATCAATCCCACAGCGTCACCGATCGTTCGGATCTTGTCGGCCTCATCGTCTTCAATCGTAATCCCGAAGACATCCTCGCACTTGATGATTACATCCACAAGGCGGGCCGAATTCACCTTGAGATCATCGAGGATATGGGTTGCCAGCGTCGCTTGGTCCAGGTGGGTTTTATCCTTCGCATACAGCCGCAGGATCTCGATCATCTCCTTAAAAATTTTGTCTTCTTCCATTTATGCATCTCCTTTTTTTGTTAATTTAATTTTCTTCCCATTTTTTGAAGATAATACAACTGTTCACATCACCGAAACCGAAACCGGCCTTGGCAATAACGCGCAAGTCGGACATGTCTATGGAATGTTGGGGAATCTTCGCTGCGAAAGTCGTAATATCCAGATGGACATCTTCGCTGTTCATCGAGGGATGAATGAATCCTCGGTGAAGTTGAAGAACGACGGCAACCGATTCAATAGCCCCGGCGGCCCCCAGGCAGTGACCGATCATGGATTTCGTCGAGTTGATGAAGGGGAAATCGGCGGGCGGCCTCCCCAAGGTCTCGGACCAGTTTTTCACCTCCATGGGATCGGCGTAAGTGGCCGTCAGATGGCCGTTGATAGCCTGGATATCATGGGGTGATATTCCGGCGTCGGCGATGGCGTCCTGGATGCAGCGTCGCACCCCCGCAGGATTGGGGGCGGTCATGGATCCTCCCATCCGCTGGCCGCCGCAATTCACAGCCCCTCCGGCAACCTCGGCATAGATCCTGGCCCCCCGCTGCCTTGCCGTCTCCAAATCCTCCAGGACCAGGACAGCGCCTCCGGCCCCGGGGACGAAACCGCCGGCAGTGGCGCTCATGGGACGGGAGGCCCGCTCCGGCTGGTCGTTGAATTTCCGGCAGATCACCCGCATGGCGTCAAATCCGGACCAGATATAGGGAGAAGCGCCCTCGGAGCCACCGGCGAGCATCCGTTTCGCCAGCCCCATGCGGATTCTCCACATGGCATCGATGATGGCCTCGTTGCCCGTTGAGCAGGCCGAAGAGTTGGACGTTACCTGATTCCCTAAAGCCAGCAGCCCCGCAATGCGGGCGCTCGTGCCGCTGTTCATGACCTGTTCCACAATCCGACTCCCCATGCGGCGGACTTTGCCCTCGTTCACCATGGGAACGACGCTCCGGGCGATAGTGTCCATTCCGCCGATTCCCGATCCAAGGATAACGCCCGTATCCCAGTGCACCCGGTCGTCATCGCCCTCGGGAACATCGAATCCTGCATCCCGCCAGGCGTCGATGGCCGATACGGAGGCGTAACCGATGTTATCATTGATGGACATGAGCTTTTCGTGATCGAAATAGCTTTTGCGCACGGCTTCGAAATTTTCCGGAATTCCCCCGACCTGGCAGCCGAAGTTCATCTCCTCCAACTCCGGGATGTGGCGAATGCCGGAACGGCCTTCTTTCAATGCTTCGGCAAAAGCCTCCAATCCGTGGGCATTCGGGGCGACGACGCCCATACCCGTAATGACAATTCTTTTTTCCATCAGCAAATTTACCTCAAAATGTTTGATTTCCCGGTCTCCTCATCAATTACCCCGTAGTTTCGATTCCAAATCAAAGATGAAATCAAGGCGGCAAGGCAGAGGCGACGGAGGCGTATTTTTCATACGTCGAGGAGCCGATTGCCGATGCCAACGAAGATAGCGCTTTAATTTGGAATCGGGATAGGCACCCCTTTGCCGGCAAGGGTTCCACGGCAGACAATTTCTCCGTCTTCCCGCTCCGCGGTTATAAAAGCCTTCAGGCTTCCCTGGCGGAAATAGATTTTCTTCCCCCGGAAAATGATCCGCTCTTCCGGGAGGACGATCCCTAGAAACTCTACCTCTTCGGCGTAAGTAAAAAGGGTTGTTATCTTCTTCACCTCATTGACGGACCTCCCCAGTTTCATCATGGACAGGTACAGACCGTGGGCAACCACCCCCGTCTGTGCCATGGCCTCAATGAGGATCACGCCGGGAGTAACAGGCCGCCCGGGAAAGTGACCACGATAAAAATACTCATCCCGGCGGAAGCGATAGGCACCGGTGATGTGCTCCCCGTCCATTTCCATGATTTCCTCGATGAAACGAAACGGAGGCTGCTGGGGAAGGGCGCTCAAAATCAATTCCCGCTGTGTATCGTCAGCCACCATAGAGACCTCCATTGACATGAATTACCGATCCGGTGATGTACGTCGCGCCGGCAGCAAGGAAGGCCACAACCTCCGCCACTTCTTCCGGCCGTCCCATACGTTTCAGAGGAACATTCGCCAGAATACGCTGCTGAATTTCTTCCGGCAGAACCGCCGTCATCTCCGTGGCAATGAACCCGGGGGCCACGGCGTTTACCAGGATGTTTCGTCCTTCCAGTTCCTTGCTCAGGGATTTTGTAAAGGCATCGAGGGCGGCCTTTTCCATGGTATAGGGGATCTGTCCACCGTTGCCCGTATGGCCGACGACGCTGCTGATGCTGATGATCCGGCCCTGATTCCGGCGGAGCATGAATTGCCGCAGCACTCTTTTTGTCAGGTACCAGACCCCTCTCGTCAGGAGACGCTGTTGATCAAACTGTTCCAGACGCATGGAGTTGATATCCCCATTCAGGGAAAAGCCCGCATTATGAACGAGGACATCCACCCGGCCGGCGACGGTCTTGATTTGCTCGACCATGGCGTCAATATCCTCGGTCCTGGTCAGGTCCCCCTTGATGAGAAAGCCTTGGCCCAGTTCCGCCAAAAGGGCTTGAGCAGCCTCTTCGCTTTGGCGATAGTGAATCCCGACCATAAAACCTTGAGCCCCAAGCGCCCGAACGCAGGCGGCGCCGATTCCCGTAGCCGCCCCGGTAACTATGGCTACTTTTTTATCTTCCATTTTAAAGATAGTCATCATAAACATAATGAATCATTATAACCCTTCCCCACCCCAACCCTCCCCTTGAAGGGGAGGGAATCTTATCCTGTTTAGAATTCACTACTTTGTTCTGCCCTCACTGTTTTCCGGCGGCCACGGATAATCGCCATAGACGATGCCCCGAAACAGGCCGGTACGTGCCTGGTTAATCTCGGCAATACACTCCCCGTCAACCGAAATAGTCCCGTCGCCGATAATAACGCTGGCCCCTGATTCCGCCAGGGAAGAAAAACGGCGGATTTCGATCTCGTAGCGGACGACGCGGTGATAGGGCCGAACCTGTCCTGAAAAGGTCACCCCATCACAGCCCAGGGCTCGCCCTGCCCCCAGGCCGCCGCGCCAGACGCCATAAAATCCCTGAAGCTGCCAGATGGCGTCCACCCCGAGACAACCAGGCTGGACCGGATCTCCGGGCATGTGACACTGGAAATACCAGGCATCCAGGTGGATATCCTGCTCCGCGACGATCTTCCCTCTCCGGCCATTCGCCTCCATGGAGAGGATGCGATCGATCATGAGGAAAGGAGGCGCCGGCAGGCGGGCCTCAAAGCCCTCCGGAGGATCTTCCACCAGCCGTCCGTAGGAAAAGGCGATCAGATCGGTAAGATCAAAACTTTTCCGGTTTTGGAACTCTTCATATTTCATCTGAAAATGCCTCAACAACTAATTGAAATCATTATATCAATATTTTCCCTCCCCTTCAAGGGGAGGGTTAGGGTGGGGATGGGACTGGCATTTTCATCCCTCTTTGTGACGGGACACCGTCATGAACGTTTTATTTAATAAATACTCCATATCAGGACATCTGCCACATTAGCGTTGACCACGTCAGCCCCGCCCCGACAAGGGCCATGATCAGGCAGTCACCCGACTTAAGATCCTGCCAGTGCTGACTCACAACCGCCGGGGCGCCGGAACAGCCCGTATTGCCGAACATGGTCACGTTGCGCCAGTGGCGGTCATCGGAAATGGCCGACCGTTCGCAGACCGTGTTTAAAACGCTCAAGTTTGCCTGGTGGCCGACAAAAAGGAGGCGCCGGCCATTACCATTATGGCCATTCTCATCTTCTTCACCATCCTTCCTTCCCTCATAGGTCTCTTGAAACGTCCGGACCGCCTCCGTCATTTTGCGAATGGCAAAACCCTGGACGGCATTTCCGTCCTGCTGGAAATAGCCGGTCCGGGGAATAATCGCCTTCTGCCATGATGCCGGTTTCGAGGCGCAATCACTCTCCAGCAGGTGTAACCGTGACGGTATTGTTGCCGAAACCACGGCGGCCGCACTGCCGTCTCCGAAGAGGACCGCCGTATTGCGATCCGAATAGTCGATACAACGGGTCAGATTTTCGGGGTTGACGACCAGGACATAGGGAGGCAGAGTCTCCGGCCTCATTTTGCTCAAGAAGGATAACTGGACCCCGAAGGTGGCGCAGGCGGCGTTGATGTCAAAACACGGCGCCTCGATTTCGAGTTCCGCCGCCACCGTGGCGGCCTCGGACGGGGTGACATGATCCGGGGCCGAACTGCCGGAAATCACCAGGCCGATGTCCTCCGGAGCAATCCCCGCCTGGGCAAGGGCCTGCCTTGCTGCCGCCGCCCCGGTCTGGGCATTTGTGTAACTACTGGCTTCAAAAGCCGCCCGGGTGTCGCTATTCTTCGTTTCCTGAATGTAAGCGAGGGAAAGAGAGGTCCGGCGCTCCCGGATCCCCACCCGTTCCAGGACCCAGTCGTTGCTGGTCCCGATGTCGAGATCTTCGAGGAATCTATTGGTAATAACATTCTCCGGGTGAAAGTGTCCCAACCCGTGCAGATAAAGCATAATCAGCAAATCTCCCGACCGATGATCATGTTCTGCACCTCCCGAACCCCCTCATAGATATCGATGATATGGGCGTCCCGAACCAGTTTCGAGATTTCGTACTCCGTCATGAACCCGTAGCCGCCGTGGAGATGGAGCCCCTCATTGGCGCAAAAGAGGGCCGCTTCGGCGGCGGTATTCTTTGCCAGGGACGCATAAAGCCCCCGGTCTTCGGTCTTCTCCTCAAGGGCGCAGGCAGACTTCATCAGGGCCAGCTTTGCCAGTTCTACCTTTTTCCACATGGCCGTCAGGGTCTCCCGGGCCACGGGAAGATCGCAGATCCGCTGACCGAACTGTTTGCGCTCCCGGGTGTAGTTCAGGGTTACATCCAGGGCTCTCCGGGCCAGACCAACGCCAATGGCCGCCACCATCGGCCGGGCATAGTCGAGGACGTCGATGACGTACCGGAAACCCAGACGCCGGTCACCGATGACCTGTTCGGGGGCGATGACAACATCTTCAAAAGTCACGGCAGCGGTATTGGATAGCCATTGTCCTAATTTGTCCTCCCGTTTTCCGACGGCGATGCTCCCCCCTGTCGGTAGGGTTATGTCTCTCCCCTGCTCAAAACCTCCGGCCAATTCCTCCGGTAACGGCGCCGCGACGGGAATGATGACGCAGGCCATAAAATTGCCTGTCGGCTTCCCCACCTTGCAGAAGACGGTAAACTGGGAAGCATAGGAGGCGTTGGTAATGAAGCACTTGGCTCCGTTGAGAAGATAAGTTCCGTCTTCGCGGCGGCTCATGAACGTCGTCATGGCGCTGTTGTCGGAACCGGCCCCCGGCTCGGTAAGGCAGAAGGAAGCGAGGAGCGGATTATCGACAAAGGGTCTCAGAAAGGCCTCCTGTTGAGGAACTGCCCCGTGCTGAGCGATGACGGCGTTGGCCAAATCATTGCACATGGCTGAGGTGGCAATACCCGAATCACCGTAAGACAGCTCTTCGATAATCAGAGCGGAGGACACAGCGTCCATTTCATATCCTTTAATCTTGCCGGGGATACTCAGATTCAGGATTCCCGTCTCCCAAGCCTTACGGATAATCTCGAAGGGGAAGGCATGCTTCCTGTCCAACTCCAGGATATGGGGGAGGATTTCCGTTTTGACGAAGCGCCGGACCGTCTCCACGTACATGCGTTGATGATCTGATAAATTGAACTCCATCTTTCAATTACTCCCAAAAATACGCGTCGCCGCAGACAGGGTAGTCACGGAGAGGCAGTTTACGCCGATGGTCTTGAAAAAATCCCTTAACG
>Ga0247841_10005110_pt1 | contig 21659 bp, 14 predicted proteins | sample LaCruzMarch2015__2_FD_192410 | JGI IMG/M metagenome (GOLD analysis project Ga0247841, IMG submission 192410) | Freshwater microbial communities from meromictic Lake La Cruz, Castile-La Mancha, Spain - LaCruzMarch2015_18m | ecosystem: Environmental > Aquatic > Freshwater > Lake | place: Spain... | reverse complement strand
ACCCGCTTTCATTACCCTCCCCCCGTCCCCCTCCCTGCGAGCGACCTGTTTTCATTACCCTTCCCCCGTCCCCCTCCCTGCGAGCAGGGAGGGGGAGATAGGGGGTGGGTACATATTATTTATTCCTTATCATCATTTCTATTTTCTTCATTACCTTTTCTAAGTCAGTCAATTCTTCATTCCTGATCCTTAGAATTTTTAATCCTTTGGCTTTTAAGATTTCATCCCGGTTTCTATCTCTATCTATCTGATAATCATGTATTTTTCCATCAAGTTCAATGATCAGTTTCTCTTTTGCACAATAAAAGTCCGGGATAAAGAAGAAGTGTTCATTATTAACAGATTCATAAACAATTACATGTTGCCTCAGAAATTTTCTGTCATTTATCTGATGCTTTCTTAATCTCTCCCAAAGTCTCTTTTCCTCAGGAGTTTGGTTTTTCCTGAGTTTATCGGCTATTCGTTTTATTTCTGAGTATTTCATGAATTGGTTTTCATTACCCTCCCCCCGTCCCCCTCCCTGTGAGCGACCTGCTTTCATTACCCTCCCCCCGTCCCCCTCCCTGCAAGCAGGGAGGGGGAGTGAGGGGGTGGGTACATCTCAATTTTTACAATTCTCCCCCATACTACCAAAGAATTACAACAATTACCTGTTCAACTTTTCAAGGGTGTGCTCGGCTTCGCGCTCACAACGCACGTCAGTCTCGCAAGCACCGGCCAGAAAAGCCGCCTGCCTTGTCGTCGCAGCTCATGTAGCAATCGTCACTGAGGAAGTCCAGGTTCCAGCCGTTCCAATTACCGTACTGTGAACTGCTCCAGTAGGTGCCATAAGAGCCCCTGCTGTGCAGATCGCTGCCGCTCAGGTACCCGGCTGCATGCATTTTTAAGGCTGAGTTCCAAGGACCGTTCCAGTTTGTCCAGCCTCCGCCTGCCTCCACATTGGTCCATTCGGTTGCAGTTGGCAGACGCCATCCTGTTCCAAGTAAAAGAGCACAGGGATCGTTGGCAATCAGCCAATCAAAATCCTCATCGATAGGGTAAATCCATGTCGTGCTGGGAGTAAGCGTTGTACCGTCGTGTTTGTATCCCTGCATCCTGTTAAACTGCCAGTACCATCCGGCCGAGGCTTCAGTGGCATCGGATACAGAAGTTGCCTGGTGAGAAGCTCCAAGGTTCTGTGTGATCCAGCATTTATTGCTGCCGCTCAGGTCGGTTTCTCTTAATCCATAAGGGATCCACTTATCCACCGGTGCAACAGAACCGGCGTAATGAGTAATGGTTAATGTATTCATACCCTCACAAGGGCCTTGTGTTTGACCGTATTTTGCAATTCCATAATTAGTAGCGTCTTCATTCAAAGCATAAGCTGTTACCCAGTACCAGGTATCCGGACTAAGCCCGGTGACTGTATCGCTGTATGTTCCCAGACCCATTCCATTTTCTGCATGTCCATCACAATTTTGCAAGGTCGGTTTGTCGAAAGTTTTGCTCCAACAAACCCCTCTTAAGGTAACTGAACACCCACCTTCATCATCAACCCGGTTGTCAAACATAATCAAAGACTTAGAAGTAATATCATGGAACGAGCCGGTTGCAACAGTCGGTGTATCACATTTCGTTTCGAAAGATAAAATGGCTCCATAAGCGGTGTCTTTTTCATTTATTGCGAATGCAGCTACAAAGTATTCCTGTTTGCGCTCCAGACCCGTTAATGTTATAGAAAAACTTCCTGTTCCGGAACCGCTAAAAAGATGACCCAAACTATTTCCAAGGGTGGGGTTGCCTCCAGTATCCCAACATACACCACGGTGAGTTACCGTCCCATTCCCGGAATTTGCCACATTACCTACACAAACTGCAGAATGAGCAGTCACATAGGTCACAGTTGAAGTTGTAACGGTCGGAGGCACGACGGTTAGCGTCGTAAATGGCATTCGCAACCCGTAAGATGTTCCAGCCTGATTTACGGCAAACGCTTTTACCCAATAATTTGCACTTTCAGCAAGTGCAATCATGGTAAGGGAGTACGAACCTAACCCATTGCCAATTGTGGATTTCCCCAGGCATGAATCGACTGTGAAAGTTGAATCCCTGTCCCAGCAAATGCCACGAATCGTCACGGCCAATCCGCTGTCACTCACAACATTGCCGCCGCAGGCTGCCGAGTATGCAGTGAAATTGCTTACCTTGGCAGTGGTAACATAAGGTTTACCCGTTTTTCTTGTAGTGATCACTACCTGGTCGCCGTATACTGTTTGATAGTCTGTAATGTAATAAGAGCGGATATAGTACTTTGTAGCCGGATTGAGGTTCGTCATGTGACTGCTAAAGGTAGCTGTACCCAATAGCTGTCCAAGAGTAGTGCAGTTGCCCGTGTTAGTCGGGTTTTCCTGCTGACCCCAGCAATGCCCGTGCTGAGTAACTTTATTGTTTCCAAGTCCCTCTGCAGTGGATTTGATAGTAGCATCCCGGTAACCCACGGAATCAATAACATTTCCACCCTGATCAATCTTATTGCCCATCGCAGGCAGTTCAGGCTCTTTCTTGCACATGCTGATTACGAGGATCAAGGCCATTAAACCGAAAATAGAGATAATTTTTTTCATGGTTGTTATTTTTTTACCCACCCCCTCACTCCCCCTCCCTGCGAGCAGGGAGGGGGAAGGGGAGGGTACATCTAATCCTTTAAACACCGAACGGGTCTTCCTGTTGCCTTGTCCCCATAATTAATATCTGCATAGCTGTCGCCTAATATTAAACGCCAACCAAATGAATTATTAGACTGTGAACTGCTCCAATAATAACCAACAGTACCCCTTTCTTGCAGATCACCATCATCATAAGACAGGAGACCTGCAGCATGTAATTTTAATTCACTATTATATGTTGCAACATAGCTATCCCAGCCATCGTTAACATCGGCATTATTCCATTCAGTTATAGTAGGTATTTGCCATCCACTTCCCAGCAATAAAGCACATGGGTCGTTGGCTGCCTGCCAGTTATTGTTCTCATTAATAGGTGTGATCCATACAGTATTGGGAGTGCGCATTGTCCCATCATATTGATACCCTTGCTTTTTATTAAACTGCCAGTACCAGCCGGCTGAGGCTTCGGTGGCATCAGTTGCAGAGGTTGCCTGGTGAGTAGCACCCAGGTTCTGGGTGATCCAGCATTTGTTGCTTCCGGTCAGGGAAGTGGAGACAGTTCCGTAAGTTACCGTTTTATTTACAGGCGCAACTGATCCGCTGCTGGTATGATTCAGGGTAAAACTATTTCCACAGTTAAAATATGGTTGTGTCTTAAATGAATTCACATTGCCATACCCCGTGCTATCCTCATTTGAAGCATAAGCTCTGATCGAATACCAGGTATCAGGCATAAGGCCCGTAATTGAAACATCATAAAACCCTGATCCGCTTCCATTTGCCTTCCTGCCTTCGTAATTTTCCAATGTTGGATTGTTAGTGGTATGACTCCAGCAAACCCCTCTTTCAAATACCGGACCTCCCCCTTCATCTGTAACCCGGTTATTAACCATATTAAGTGTTGTGGAAGTAATGTCCTCAAACAATCCGGTCACAACTGTAGGTAGCTCACATTTTGTTTCGAATGGTATTGTCGCGCCATAAGCCGTGTCTTTCTCGTTTATCGCGTACGCTGCCACAACGTATGCCTGTTTACGGTCCAGGTCTGAAATAATCTCTAAAAATTCACCTGTTCCTGAGCCACTGGCAATATGGCCTAAACTGTTTATTAGAGTTGGGTTTCCAGTATTATTCCAGCATACTCCCCGTTCTGTAACTGTTCCGTTACCGGCATTTGTCACATTGCCTCCACAAACTGCTATATGAGCTGTCGTTTCTGGATCCGTGCTGGTAGTTACAGCCGGGGGCACTATCATAAGTGTACTGAACTTCCGTAATACCCCAAACTCAGTTCCTTCCTGGTTTGTTGCAAATGCTTTCACAAAGTATGTATTACCTTCTGCCAGCCCAGTAATAGTGTCGGAATAATTGCCAATACCGGTACCATGTGTGATTTTCCCCAAACATGCATCCAGGGTAAAGATACTATCCTCATCCCAGCAAATACCCCGGGCGGTGACCAACCATCCGCTATCGCTCACAACATTACCACCACATATTGCTGAAACTGCCATTATATTGCTGACATCCACTGTTATTACATTAGGCCTCCCGGTTTTTAGCGTGGTGATCTCAACCTGCGGTCCATAAACTGTAAGGTCCTTTATTGTAAGAAAGGACCTGATAAAATACCGGGTACCAGGAGTAAGCTCCGTTATCTGGCTGGTAAAAGTGTCTGTTTGGGTCAGAGGTCCTTTAGCGGTGTGATTTCCTGAAATAGTCGGCTCTTCCTCGGTGTTCCAGCAATGACCATGCTGTGAAATGGTATTGCTTCCCAGGCTGCTTACTATTGTAATAATGGTGGCTTCCCGGTAACCCACCGAATCGACAGTATTACTGTTAAAATCAATTCTATTGCCTGCCACAGGCAGTTCAGGCTCTTTCTTGCACATGCTGATGGCCAGGATCAGAGCCATTAAACCGAAAATATGAATTGATTTTTTCATGGTTGATATTTTTTACCCTCCCCCTCACTCCCCCTCCCTGCGAGCAGGGAGGGGGAAGGGTGCTTTAAAATCAAGGCGTCAATTCAACTCTTTTACCCACCCCCTCAATCCCCCTCCCTGCGAGCAGGGAGGGGGAAGGGGAGGATACATTTTAAAAGCAAACCCCCACCCCTGCCGTCCACCATATATTCTTAAAACTTATTGTTGTCACCCCGGCGCTTAACAGGATCATCTTGAACCGGTGTATCACACCTGCATCCAGTTCAAATCCTTTCAGGTTGTACTCGTCGTTCACTACATTTGATTTGCCCGTGGAGTGGTTATTTTCGTAAGAATAATTCGTTATTTCATAAAGATATTTTTCCCAGCCGTAACCCACACCGGTGTATATAAAAAAGTTCCTGCCTGTTTGAAAGGTCGCTCCGCCGAGGATGGAGAATGCAGAGTACCCTTTTTTTTGCGTGAATTCATAAAACCCGGGTTTGTCGTAATCAATGATCTCACCATCTTTAAAAGTATAATCTATTGACGCAAAAGTCAATGGATTCAACCGTATTTCACCGTAAAACCCTACCTTGCCTATCATCCCTGCCCTGCCGCCGATATAAGTGACATCATTCCCCACATAAATCACAAAAATTTCTCTTTTAATAGTTTCTACTTCAAGGTTGGGTTGAACTTCAAACATCAGTACTTCATCGGTAAACGGCATTTCTTTCATCGCGGACCAGATAATCGTGTGATTGCCATTGCGGATACCGGACCCGATATCCCCACTGACTTCCTTCAATGGCCCGAACCATTTCTTATCATCGTCTTTGCTCACATAGAGACTAATATTCAGCGACTGGTTAAAAGTTAAACCGCTCACAGAATAAGGGACCATTACTTCGTTATTTGCATCCATAACAACCTGGCCCATCTCAATTTTCTGGCCATGAAGGAGGATACCGCTAAAGATAAGGATTGTAAGAATAATTAATGCTTTTTTCATAAGTCTTGGTTTTTATCATGTCGTTAGAACTCCGCCAGTACCATTTCACCATTTCCGTGGAATTGAGGGGTTTGAATACCAACAGAATTCCTGGAATTTTCGGTAACATTACTAATCACATAGTCTTTCAACTCATTCATGGTAATCTTTTTATCGGCATTCTGGTCTGCCTTGCCCTGAAGTCCTGCGCACAGATAATAAGTGAACAAGCCATGCCCGGCATCGTCAAATCCAAGCGAAGTTTCGTTGTAATCGGAGGACGTAAAAACCGTAAACTGCAGATTATCCAGCCATGGCTGTGATACCTGGGGTGCAATTAGTGCACCCTTCATGGCAACCAGGTTTTGAACCTCATAAGTGTCAGTCGTCCTGGAAGCGCCGCTGAAACAGGCATCCATAAAAACTGTCACGCTTCGCGCGCCAAGAGCATTGAGATTTTGGTAAAACTCGTTAAGGTCATATCCCTGCTCCTCGATGGCTTCTTTACGACCATCTGAAGGGAGCAGGTAAACCTTCTCGCCATTTTTAGCCGGTATGCCATGGCCTGAATAATAAATAAAAACATCCGTTTGGCCTTTAATTACGGCTTTTCGCAATTGGCCATAATCCGGGTTGAATTTATCCCCGAAGAAATAACCCCTGACATCGAAATTAATAAAAGTATACACCTGTTCCACTCCAAGCAAATCTTTAAAGTACTTCTCAACAGTGTTTGCATCATTTTCCGCATAGGGCGCCGGAGGAAAATAGTCATATTTTTCCACCCCGATAATTATACCGACGGAGTTCTGCCTTCGCGTGATCGATGGTGGCACAATGCCTATATTTATTAAATTTTCAGCATTAGCCGCTATATTTTTGTCTTTGAATTCAAACCGTACCACTTGTTTTCTTAGCTTTTCGGTATCCGGTTTTACATCAAGTTTAACGATTTCGGCAGGTTTCTGATCCAGTACCAATGGAAGTTGTGAATTCACTAAGTTTCCCCTGTCATATTCATTTTTAAGAGTCAGGTATAAAGGCAATTCACCTTGTGCAACCACCTTTTTATTAGGACTGATTATTATCCAGAAATTTTTAACTTCCCCACTTGCAAGATCTCCCAGTTCACCATTGACATCTGTCAGGAATATATTAGCATCAGTTGTTTTCACAGAATATGTTGTCTTTGGGGCAATATTCTGACCGATATTCTGCACGTAAATCTTCATCTTGACCCGCTCACCTTTCTGGAGTCGCCCGTCTTCCGGATTACCCATTGTGCCTTCACCAATATCGACAATTTCAAAACCGGAGAAAACCAATTCAGGTTCTGCAAACTCGATCGTGTTTAATGTAAGGACAGCCGGATCCATGTCGTAGCCAAAATGCTCCTTCACACTGATATCGATTTTATGTTCCAGTGTTTTAATGTTAAAACCAGCCTTTATTGAGAAGACCGCTTTAATGGTTTTTCCATTATAAATGAACGGATAGCTTAAGGTACTGTTGAATTTAAATTCAGGGTCATAATTGTTGTCTTTAAGTGAAATAACAACTCCCTGTGCGGGGCCTTTACCAGTATTGGCGATTTCAAGGATCAGGTTTGCATTTTCCTCGGCCTCAAGTATTCCATTTCCATTGTCATCAACAAATTTCCAATCCAGTAACGCCAGGTTGGGAGGAATGCCAAGCTTGTATTCCGGTCTGGCAATAAGCCTGATGGCCTGGCTTCTGGCTGGTTCAACATCCTGTGCGAAGATGTCCGAAATCATCAATAAGCAAATTGTAAATGCTGCGAGGTATTTGATCTTGTTTTTCATGACCCTGTATTTTTAAAATTATCAATCTTTTTCAATGCTGATCTGGATCGGCAGCCACTGGAAATCGGTTAATTTTTCGCAGTTCTGCCCCAGCCAATCCGTAAATACTGATGTCTTCATGGATTTTGGCAACGAATATCCATCTTCGATTTCCCTGACCTGTGTAAGTACCGGTTTATAATACTCGCTTTCAGAAAATACAACATAGATCAGGTCGTTTTCAATTTCTTTATTGGTGAACAGATGTATCTTTTCGGATTTATAACCCGGAAAACAGTCTGGTGCATTTTGATCTGAGAATAATACATATTCCATGTCGCCGGTCACTTTAAAGGAACTAAGAGTTCCCATACTGCCATATGGAAATAGGCGCCTCGTGGTGTCACCTTCATCTATGAATACTGAGAGATAACCATCCACCGGGCTTTTGAAGCTAATGTAAAGGCTTTCCCTGCTTTTAAAAATTGAAGTTCTGCACAAAGCTTGCGGACAATTGAGAGTTAGCACTTCAAGTTTAGGCCTTGGAAGCGCTTTTCTCGCTTTACCCTCAATCCGGCAGGTGATCCAGATCTCAACGTTATCAATGCCTTCAGCATTTACCGGTCTGCATTCAATAATGAATTGCTTATCAAGGGTCCCTATCCAGTCGCCGCTAACCCGTGTGGAACCTATAATGCTCCAGCTTACTTTATTATCCTTCAGCCGCATATTGCTTTCCTGTGCTACCAATGTCCCGAATTCTTTTTCTATTGCATTGATCATGGCCAGCTCTGTAACTTTCTGTTGAGCCTGTTCCCGTGTCATGTTATCTTCCTGCTTCACCTGGTATTCGCCTTGCACCCTGACTATATTCTGGGAGTATAAGGGCAATTTCTGGATGAGGAAAAAGATCAACGCAATTGAGATGATTATTTTCATGATCTGGAAGAGTTATCTAATTATTACTTTTGGCACTTTCAAATATAAGTTATTTTCTTAAGCAAATTAAAACCTGACAATTTCCGGGTTTAAACCCTGGTAACCTGGAGGGATCATTCCAGGATCTGCACCGATATAGGTTGGATCACAGAAATAGTATTTAAGCCCTTCGAGCTCAATACATACCCCCTCATGGAGCGGCTCTTCGAAGTTAACACCAAGTGCCACATGATCAGGATATTGCAGTCCAATGACCTTTGCATGTGTGAACTTTTTGATAAGCCTGGCCAGCAAAACAGAACGGTCATCACAGTCGGTATAAGGGAATAATAGCGCCTGTTCTGCAAACATATATTTTTCAAATCCAAACTGGTCCAGGTCGTTCATATATGGAAAGCCGTATTGTAAAAGCTTGAGGAAGTAAGTCGTGACCTCCAGGTCAGATTTGCCTTGTACTTTTTTTTGCAAGGCCCGTTCAAAGCTTGATGCCGCGAGATCTGATAATGGAGTGGAAAACTGCACTACCAGGTCACATTCGGGAAAAGTTGAAAGATAATCAAGTATATTTTGGTCTATGATAATATCGAGACTATCCTGGTAGGGAATGACTCTCTTCATCGGCTTACACGGGAATGAAGGCAAACGATCCATTATCAGGGAGAACCTGACTTCGTTCCCGGGATAATCCTCTTCGTAAGCATTGATGCTGTTCATGACAGCCGGTTCATGTTTCAACTTGAGCAAAAAGTATGACTTGCCCTTGATCTGAAAGCATAAGGTATTATAAAGATCCTGCCGGGATGGTACCAGCAGATATACCTGATCATTATCGTAACCGGTCTTCACATCATAACCGTTCCTTAATAAGACATACCAGGTGAAAAGTACCTGCTCATTTGCATAGGCAAAGGTTGTTTCGGCTGCTTTCATCAGGATTTGAACCAATCCCCAGTCGTTTAAACCAAGCCGCCCGGCTTCGGCAAAGAGGTACTTCGCATTGTATTCCATCGATGGCGACTGGCTTGCCTGCTCATAAAATTCGACGAAATGCTCCGGTGTTATGGATTTCAGGGAAGGAAGCGGCTCAGCGCTTTTCATAATCTCCACCGGTACTTCGCAGAAATCAAATGTTGTCATGGGTATGCCACGCGGTTTATTTGGCAATACAGGCGGCTCGACCGGTTCTAATAATGGTTCTTCAGGAGGTCTTTTATTACCAGGTTCAATCTCCTCTTCCTTGATATTAACATTCCTGAACACCGGTTGTTCTTTTGGCTTATGAGCAGATGGCATCTCACTTTTTATTGCATCGAATGTTTTCCAGGAATCTTTCAAATAGGAAATAAAAATTGAATCGTTCTTTTTCCGAAAGCTATCAAAGTCTTGTTGTCCAGACTGTTTAAACGATTCAAATTCCCTTTTATAGTCGCCGGCAATTGAATCGACCTGGGCAAAGCCACTGAGGGGATAAATAAAAATTATAATGGCAATTACCAGAAGAATCTTATATTCAGAAAATAGCGCTTTCATTTTTGATTTTTTTGTGAAGTTATGCTGAACTGACATATCCTCGAAGGGGTATTGATATACCACATATAGTCGCCTGGTTTAAAGGAACCTGGCGTAATCAGATATTCATCAAGTCCTGGCTGAAGCTCCCATGAAAGCACCAGAGTGCTGTCAGGCAGGCTGAAGATATACAAATGGTTCTTAATCCCGGCAGGTATCCATTGCAATATAATGGTATCATTTTCAGAAAACACGGAATGGACCTGTGAGGTTACCTGTGAGGTCCTGACCGAGTCAATCGATGCCAGTACCGGCATTTCTTTGTAAAACGGCTTGCTGATAGTTTCTCCCTGGTTGATCAGGCTGTCGCCTGACGCAAGGATATCGTTTTTCTCACCGGGAGAAGGATTTATAAAAAAGAATAGCGAACCGATCGTGGCAAGGACAACAACAGAAGCCGCCACCATCCAGATCAACCGGTTTTTCCCGGCTTCGGCTTTCTCCATATTAATGACTCTGGCAACTTGCTTCTTAATTGACTGGTATTTAGCAGCTGCTTTCCATTCCATTTCCAGTTTCCTGCGAAATGCCAGTTTATCCGCTAATTCAGGCTCACTGTTAACCCTGGCAAGAAAATCTTTTACTTCAGAAGGACTCATTCCACCTTCGAGGTATTTTTCGATCAGCTCATGATCATGGTTCAGTTCTTTCATTTTTCTATCATTTAGACAGTTTTCCAGTATTCCACCCAGCGTGGATCGGCACTCAGCATGTTTCGCAGTTTTTCAAGGCATCTTTTAAAGCGTTGACGGGCGTTTTCGGCTTCAATTCCGAGTATTCCTGCAATGACTTCAAATCTCATGTTGTGCTCAGAATCGGCAGCTTCCGGAATTTCATTGCCAGGGCCGGCCATTTTGAACCTGAGGTCGATAATTTGCTTACAGCTCTCATCCATCCTGCTTTTTATTCCGATCATCAGGGGCAGGATATCATACATATCATCATTGGATTCATGCAAATTCTCATTTACATCTTCATTATAATCGTAATGCGACATTTGCTTAAGCTCTTTCAGGCATAAATTCTTGCAAACAGCAGAGAAGTATGTATAAAATGAACTTTTACCTTCAAACCGGCCATTCCGGATGTTCAATATAACCCTTGTTATTCCTTCCTGAAATATATCTTCAGGCATAAGCCGGAGGTGGTGAAAAGAGAGCACCAGTGATTTTATTCCCGGATAGTATTTCTTGTATAAGTATCGGATGATCATAGCATTATCAGTTTGAAGTCCGTTTATAATTTCAGGATCGGTAAATTCTATCCTTTTGTTCCTTAAACTGAATTTTTGTGACATACTTTTTACATCTGGCATAACCGGAAAATTAAAATGTTTTTCCAGGTGCGCAACCTGTTTCATTTAATAATATAACTGCTCACCTTGGTTATCAAAGAAAGAGGAAAGTTAGCAATTTTTTTTATTCCTAATAAGTTACAAAATATTAACCGACAGATTCACCCGTCAGCGCATAAAAAAAAAAGAGTGTCCCGACATTTGAGACACCCTCTAAATCAAAATAACAATTGTTTATTAAGGATCAACAACTGTGAATATCAACTGGTATCGCAAAGGTTGGTTGTCTGCTACCATTAAAACAGCAGCCCATCCACCTGGTAATGGAATGAAATCAGCGTGGTTGCTTGCAGCCATGGCCATATCTAATGACATACCCGTTGTAGGAATGCTGCTGACGATATTCCAGACCGCAGCTTGAATGATATCTCCTTCGGAATCTGTCAGTGCCAGTTCATTTATGCTGAAATCCGCGAGATTGTTGAACAACCAGTTAACCTGCGCTATTTTGCCCAGGTTGAATGGCATTCCGGCAGGCCAGTTTGATGAGTTCAGTGAGCTGTAAACATTCACATTATAATTGCCCGGGGTCATGGAATGATTTGGATCACCGCACCATCCTGTCATGTTTAAACCAACCGGAAGGTCAAACCCGGTCAAAGGATCTGATGTTACAGGAATGGTCGAGTTAATTAAAATGCCCCAATAGCCAGGTGTTCCGGGATAGGAGAAATCAACATTAGCTGTCGTTGGCAGATTCTGATATGGAGCCAGTTGTAAGTCGGTTCCACTATAATTACAGCTACCCAGTACGAAATCAACTACATTATCACTTCCGGAAACAATAGGGTCATTATCCGTAAATGACCAGGTATGAAAATGTACGTATTCAAATCCGGAACCGGTCTTTACATAAATCCATAGTTCAAAAGCATAAACCTCACCATCAATACCCAGATTGTCAGGATACTGCACACACAAAGGCGAGCCCACACCCCAACCTGCCTGTTCACTTGCATTGGTAAATGGAGAATTAGGAAGCTGGATACCATCTTCATCATAAGCACGAATCTCAAATAACGCAGGCATATCAATATGTAATCCGGTTGATTGATTTTCATAATTTGAACCTTCATAATCTGCAGGATGTTTTACACAAAAGTCACCAAAGAAACATTGTTCCCTGACAACAATTTCGGTAATAACAAACCAGTCAAAACCAAATTTTTGGTACTGATTATCCTGAAAACATAACACTTCAATAGGTATCTCAGCTTTTGTGAATTCTGTTACATTAATAGTAAAAGAAACCGGGCTTAATACATATTCATCATAATCACTGTTTAATGTCGGCGTTGCCATAACAATAATATCATCATCGGTCGTTAATGGAGTATTGTTGTCATCCATTAAAAGGAAATTACTCACTGTATAAGGCGTTTGTAAGACTGGTAATTTAATTGCCTGTGTATACAACTTTCCATCGTCCAGACGGAAAACTTTAGGAAGATAATCGACATTGTTAATGTTTACTTTCGCATAATCGGCTATAAGATCTTTGCAATCCCAGTCGCTTGCAGATTTGAGCCCACCGTTAGGATCGACTTGTGTCGCAGCAAATACAACATCCTGTTCTTTGGGGGGTTCATCTTTCTGACAACCATTGAACAAAAAAGTTGCAGAAATAATACTCAATAATATGGTTTTTTGTTTTCTCATGATTTTTTGTTTTAAAAAACAATTTTGGGTTTGGTTGTTTTTTGTTATTTACTCATTTTTTGCATATTTTACATTGTTTTCCATTATCTGATAATGATCGACAAAGCGGGTCGCTATGCTACTCTCCTGCTAAATTTGTGATTGTGTCTCTTTTTTTGTTTTTTATTTAGTTTGTAAATAATCTTTCTCTTTCTCTTTCTCTACCATTTCTGCCACCACCTGCGATAGTATTTCGAAATCATCAACTTTAGAAAAGAAATAATCGGCGCCTGATTGAATGGCCAGCTTCCGGTAATAATCTTGAGAATAAAATGTAAGGATGATGAATTTGACGGTCGTATCCTCCTTCCTGATCTCATTTAAAACTTCCAGACCGCTTAATCCGGGCATTTTATTGTCGACTATTGCCAGATCGGGTTTCAGCTTTCTTATTGCTTCAAGTGCATCAGTTCCATTATTTAAAATAGCCACTATCTCAACCTCCTTATGCATGCTTACCATCTCCTGTAACCTCCTGATAATCATTACTGAATCATCTGCTAATAGTACCCTCATGCGTGTTTTATTTAACACTGCAAAGGTGGTTTCTTAATAAAAGATGGCTTGTAGGATTAAGGATAAAAGAATGTAAGGAAAAGTCTTGAATTTTTGTAGGAAAATTCTTACAAAGAAAAGCGTCGCGCATCTGAAATCTGCAGCAAGTCTGTCGTGCTTAAATCAGACTGCTCTCCATGCAGTACCTGGTGAGTTCCGTATTTTTGTTCAATGCCATTTTACCCATTATTCGGCTTCTGTATGTGCTAACGGTCTTATTGGAAATAAAAAGTTCATTTCCGATTTCCTGAAGCGACTTGCCATTTGCAAGTCTGATCATGATATCGAATTCACGGACGGAAAGAACATCATGTTTGTGCTGGTGTTTATCTTTATCAAGATGAATGGCAAGGTTTTCTGCCAGTGACTGTGAAATGTATTTTCCGCCTTCCGACACTCTTTTCACGGCAATCAGCAGTTCTTCCGAAGCTGTATCTTTCGTCAGGTAACCCGATGCTCCAAGTTTAATGGCGCGTATTGCATATTGTTCCTGTGGATGCATACTTAGCATAAGTACATTTGTCGATGGCCATTTTGCTTTAACCGATTGAAGAACCTCCAGCCCACTCCTGTCGGGAAGTGAAATATCGAGTAAAACAATATCGAAAATCTCCTTTTTTAACAGGATAAGCGTTTCATTGCCATCTCCGGCTTCAGCGATTAAAGACACTCCGTGAAGTTGCTGAAGGATTTGCCTGAGACCATCGCGAACGATCTTATGATCATCACAAATGAGAATTTTCATGGGTTCAAGGATTATTTAACGGTACGGCAAGCTTTATTACTGTTCCAGAGTCATTTTCATTGTATACCTCCAGAGTACCTCCTATAGAAGTAGCCCGCTCCTTCATACTGATGATGCCAAATGATGTTTTTGATTTTATTTCGTTTTCATTTATGCCGATCCCGTTATCAGAAATCCTGAAATTGAGAAAATTACCGGTTTTGCTCAGCCGGATATCAATCCTGGCAGCACCGGAGTGCCTGGCAATATTCGTAAGCGCTTCCTGCATGATCCTGAAAATGTGAAGAGAAACATTTGGGGAGCATTCTATCCCTGGATCCATATCCAGAATCACTTTAACTCCGTTTCTTTTTGCATATTCTTTTGTGTACCATTCTATGGCAGCCTCAAGACCCAGATCATCCAGCAATTCCGGCCTTAACTGTGATGTAATTCTTTGAACAGTTTTGATTGTTTCGCTGACAAGAGCAGATAATTTATTGATTTTTAAGACCACTTCTTTATCGGGAACATTTTGTCTGATTATTCCCAGATCAATTTTAACAGCGGTAAGCGCCTGTCCTAAATCATCATGCAATTCCCGTGAAATAGCCACCCTTTCATCCTCTCTAACTTTCTCTATATATTGGGTCAACTGGCGCATTTGCTCAAGTGTGCTTTTAAATTCCTGTTCAGACATTACCGTAATATCCTGCGCTGTGCCGATACTCCTGACAGGTTTTCCTGCCTCGTTAAATTCTATCCTGCTCTTCGCGGAAAGGGTGTGAATCGAACCATCTCTGTGTATCACCCGGTATTCCATAGAAGGCAGATTGCCACCTGATAAATTGACCTTCATACCATCGATAAAGCTCTTAGCATCATCAGGATGAAAAACTTTAATCAGCGATTCAGATTTTCCATCGAAGTTTTCAGGATGAAGGTCTAAAACGCGGTACATCTCATTCGATAACTTCATGATATCAGAAATCATATCCCATTCCCAACTCCCGATATGAGCTATTTGCTGAGCCTCAGCAAGGCTTGCCTCGCTATGCAGCATAGCTTCTTCTGCAAGCTTGCGCTTGGTGATATCCCTGATTGCCCCATCTATATGGTCTGGTCTGCCAACTGCATCCGATATTAAACGCGCATTAATAGAAACATGCTTTAATTTACCGGTTTTCGTCTTAAGCCTTAATTCATAATCCTTTATCTCACCATTTTTAATTATTTCATTGAGCAAGGCATCCCTGTCATCTCCTTGATAATACGTTTCGTACACGGAAGATCCAATAAGTTCTTCCCTGTTAAATTCGGAAAAATATTTAATGGATGGGCTTATTTCACGAATAATCCCTGTAAGATCGGTTTGGTAAAAAACGTCCTGAACATTTTCGAAAATGGTACGGTATTTCTCCTCGCTATCGCGCAGTGCCTCTTCCGCCTGCTTACGCTCAGTTAAATCTTTATCGTATGCTGCCTTTAAAGAATTATACTGTTGCTGTAAATCTTGCAACTCATTAATGAGTACTTCTTTGGTTTTGTCAAGATGTTTCATCCCGTTCATCTACCTAAATCGCCTCCGCACTGTCTATTTCTCAATATAAATCCGAAGGACCGGCAAAATTAAAATCTTGATTTTATAAACTTATTATTTTTATCCGGAAAGAACTAAAAGGTTGCTTTTCAAACAACTATTTCATATTACCCCATCAGTCTTGAATATTATTTTGTCAGGTTCATCCGAGGCTGTAAAAAAGTCTGAGTTACCTCTATTTTATGGTATACTGAAACTTAAGAGGGTGTCTCAAAAGGGATAAATTTATTCAAATGACTTCGTGGTTCTTCGTGTCTTCTTCGTGTACCTCTGTGTAACAAATACTTATGAATTACACGAAGTTTCACGAAGACTGCACGAAGTTCCACGAAGGACTTTTGTGACATTCTCTTTAAGTTTCAGTACAATAAAACAGTGTTATTGTCCGAACGGCATAATCTCGTGAAGGCAATCTTTAAATAAGCCTTCCGGAAGGCCCAATCTTTTATTCTTCCTTCTTCATAATATGCCGGGACTATCGACAAATTCCTTAACTTTAAAGTCTCAAATCAGGTTCAATGAAGAAGTCATTTTTAGCATTAAGAGTCATTGGTGCTGTCTTACCCATAATATTTATTTGCTTTTCAGGCTGTGAAAAGGACGATAACAATACCGTAACCGACATTGACGGCAATATTTATCACACAGTTTCTATTGGCACTCAGGTGTGGATGGTTGAAAACCTGAAAGTGACCCATTATCAAAATGGTGACACAATACCCAACGTCAGCGATAGTACGGCCTGGGACGACCTTACAGGCGGGGCTTATTGCGACATTTTTAATAACGAAGCTAATGCCTTCATTTACGGACATCTCTATAACTGGTATGCTGTGAATGACAGCCGTAAGCTTTGCCCGGTCGGCTGGCATGTACCAACCGATGATGATTGGGAAATACTGATCGGTAACCTTGGCGGTGAGGATGTTGCAGGAGGTAAAATGAAAGAAACCGACACTATCCATTGGCACAGCCCAAACACCGGAGCAACAAATGAAAGTGGTTTTACCGGTCTTCCTGGCGGATGCCGCCGTCACGATGGGCCTTTCCATTACTTTACCTACTACAGTTTCTGGTGGACGGCAATACAGGAAAATTCCCAACTTGCATGGTACCGCAGCCTGGTGCACGACACGCCTGGTATTTTCCTCAACCACTATGGTAAAGATTATGGCTTGAGCGTAAGGTGTGTCAGGGATCGCAAATGAGCCGATACGGGCAATCGTAGACGTGGTATTTTTTATGATTTTTGAACCTTAAAAAGATGTATTTTCGCTCCCTGATTCACCCTCAAAGAAACCAGGCATTGTCTAAAATATCATTGCTTTTCGGATTCATCTTCTTAACCGGTCTTCTGTCACTGAAGATGGCATACGGGCAAAGCGTTGTGGTAAGCAGTTATTACAATTACAGTGATTCGAGAGAGGAATGGACGGAATTATTGATGACAGGTGATTCTGTTAATTTAAATGGTTATACGGTACGAGATATAGGTTCAACTTCAGGATGGCTACCACCCATCACTTTTTCAAATTCATTGTGGTATAATATGCGTGCAGGTACTATAATTGTTATCTGGCATAGAGCATTAAATCCTTTTGGGGTGACACATCCAAGTGATATCGATAAAAGTGATGGATACATTGAGGTCCATGCAAATGATGGCAATTATTTCACAGGATTTATGAGCACCTCATTAGATCTTAATCAGACCGCTGATATAATAGAAATAAGGGATTCTTTATCTTCTCATGTTCATGCTTTAGCACATGGTAATCCTCCTAGAACTGAATATAATGGATTACCATTTCCAAAATTGAATCATAAACAATCAATCATTTCCGATGTAGCCGTGTCTGTCTGCCCTGGTTCAATCATTGCTGAGTACGGAACATTAGGCCCACAAAATGATACAATTTACACAAACAAATCAAATTTTTTCTTTACCAAGGGCCTTCCAAATCAACGTACTACCAATTTAACATCAAACTCTGACTTCTGGCGCAGCCAGCGGCAACCTGTATGGACATCTCCTTCAATGACCGGTACTTTTACACCTCCTTCAACGGTTAACTTAAGCTGGAATGCCAGCACAGACGCTTACCCGGCAGATAATACCCAGGGTTACCTCATCCTGCGGAATACGGCAGATGTTTTCAATGCTCCAACCGATGGAACTACTTATGTCGCCGGCCAAATAATCGGAAGCGCAACAGTGATTGCAGTCATTCCGTCTTCACAGACACTTGGCTTTACCGATAATTATGCCATTCCCTGTGGGACCTCGGTGTATTACCGGGTCTATGCCTACCGTTATAGCGCGGATTTTTTTGGCAGTACCAATGTTGCCAAGGGAAGAGCCTATAATGAAACAAATTTCGCTGCCGCCAGCGTTGATATTGCAGCTGCCCCTGCCATAAGCCTGGTTGAATACACAGATGCAACCTGCGGTAACAATAACGGGACGATCACCATAACTGCAACAGGAGGCACACCTCCTCTTGAATACTCTGTTGACAACGGCACTACCTGGCAATCCTCAAATGTTTTCAATAACCTGATACCGGGTCCATATAATGTTGTAGTTAAAGATGTCAATGGGTGCCTGACGTTTTACAGCGACCCGGTAATCATCACCAACATTGCAGGTCCTGTTATCAACCAGGTTGATTATACGGATGCAACCTGCGGTAACAATAACGGGACAATCACCATAACTGCAACAGGAGGCACGCCTCCTCTTGAATACTCTGTTGACAACGGCACTTCCTGGCAACCCTCAAACGTTTTCAACAACCTGTCACCCGGTCCATATAATGTGGTAATTAAAGATGTCAACGGGTGCCTGACGTTTTACAGCGACCCGGTAATCATCACCGACATTGCAGGTCCTGCCATCACCCAGGTTGACCCTACCGATGCAACCTGCGGTAACAATAATGGAAGTATTTTGATCACGACCAGCGGAGGTACCCCTCCTCTTGAGTATTCCATCGATAATGGCACAACGTGGCAGTCTGCTTCGCTCTTTAGTAACCTGGCGCCTGACAACTACACGGTTATAGTCATGGATGATAATAATTGCCAGGTGGCCTATGCTTTCAATCCTGTCGAAATAGACATGATCCCGTCCCCTGTTGTTCCGGATGCAGCTTCATCTGACCGTGACAATTTTTGTGCTGACGATGCGGGAAATATTGTTCTCACGGCAACCGGGGGCAGCGGTCTTTCACTCGAATGGTTTACCGGAACATGCGGGGGCACACCTGTCGGCAGTGGCAATAACCTTACAATCCCCTCTCCTGACGTTACGACTATCTACTATGTTTACTGGACCAGCACTTCCTGCGGTAATTCTCCATGCATATCGGTGACAGTGACCGTTGTTGATCCACCTACAACGGCAAATGCCGGTCCTCCCCAATCACTATGCGGCGTATTGACCGCAACTCTTGCCGGAAATCTTCCCGTTATCGGCACCGGGCTCTGGACACTGACTACCGGACCGGGTTCTGCTACTTTTACCGACGCCACGCTCTACAATACACCGGTAATAGTATCAGTGTACGGAACCTATACCTTCAGATGGACCATATCCAACGGCATTGTATGTACGCCAAGCTATGATGAGGTGGACATCAGCTTCGGAGATGCTATCATTGTGGCAGCCGGAAGCAATTCGCCGGTATGTGACGGCAATACTATTTACCTCACTTCCAGCATCTCAGGTGCTACTTATTCCTGGTCAGGACCTGACGGCTTTACATCCGGCCTGCAAAATCCTGAAATTCCCGATGCCTCTTTTGTCAATGAGGGCACCTACATGGTGACCGTGACCGATATTCCGGGAGATTGCCCTCCATCGGATGGCAGCACCGTGGTCGATATCCTTGAAAATCCTGTGGCTCCTTCGTCAGCATCAGCCGATCCGGCCGAGGTCTGCGCCGGGTATTCCGGATTGATTCAACTCTCAGCTACAGGAGGAAGTGGTACGCAGGTAATTTGGTATTCAGGATCATGCGGCGGCACAGTAGTCGGAACCGGCAATGTGATCAATATCGCGGCTCCTGCCTTAACCACAACCTATTTTGCTTCCTGGTCAAGCGATCAGTGTGGAAATTCAGCTTGTGCATCGACTACGGTAACAGTTTCCGATCCGCCTACCACCGCCGACGCAGGAATGGATCAACCGCTTTGCGGGGTGTTAACGGCAACACTTGCCGGCAATCTTCCGATTATCGGTACCGGGCTCTGGACACAAATTTCCGGCCCTGGTTCTGCTGCTTTTACAGACAACACACTCTACAACACACAGGTAACTGTATCCGAATCAGGAATTTACACCTTCAGATGGACCATATCCAGCGCGACAGTCTGTTCACCAAGCTATGATGAGGTGGATATCAACTTTACAGATGCCATCATCGTGACAGCCGGCAGCAATTCTCCGGTGTGCACCGGCAATACGGTTTACCTCACCTCAAGCATCTCCGGGGCCACTTATGCCTGGACAGGCCCAGGCGGTTATACATCCGACCAGCAAAATCCAGAAATTCCAAATGCCATAATGGCCAATGCGGGCACTTACAACGTCACTGTAACCAATATCCCCGGCGGCTGCCCTTCCACGTCCGGCGAAATAGTAGTGGATATCCTTGAAACCCCGCTGGCTCCGTCGTTAGCATCGGCTGATCCTGCTGAGATCTGCTCAGGATACTCCGGATTTATTCAACTTACGGCTTCCGATGGAAGCGGTACGGAGCTGATTTGGTATTCTGGCTCATGCGGCGGCACGGAAGTCGGAACCGGTGACGTAATCAACATCGCAGCCCCTGCCGTAACTACGACCTATTATGCCTCCTGGACAAGCGATCTGTGTGGAAATTCGAATTGCGTATCAACCATAGTAGTAGTTACCGATCCGCCTTCCACTGCCGATGCAGGGCCTGTCCAGTCACTTTGCGGGGTGCTGAGCACATCTCTTGCAGCGAATAATCCTGCCATCGGTACCGGAGTTTGGACAGTGATTTCAGGTCCCGGCACCATTTCTTTTATTGATCCTTTAGCCTATGATTCTCAGGTTTCTGCATCTGTACAAGGGGTCTATGTCTTGCGCTGGACTATTTCAAACGGCAATATATGTGCTGCCAGCTATGATGAAGTTACCCTTACTTTCGGCGATGCCATCGGCGTACTGGCAGGATCCAATTCTCCTGTCTGCACCGGTTCCGACATCAACCTGACTGCAAGCATTTCAGGTGCAACATACTCATGGACAGGCCCCGATGGATATACATCCAATATGCAGAATCCCGTAATCCCAAATGCAATTATGGCGAATGCCGGTACTTATACCGTGGAGGTTTCTGACATTCCGGGCGGATGCCCCGATACCCTTAACTCAACTACGATAGTGATTAACCAATCCGCTGCCGAACCGGTTTCAATAACTTGCGATATCGACACCCTTTGCGCCGGTTATTCCGCGAATATCACACTCACGGCGAACGGCGGGTATGGCAATACCATGGAATGGTTTACCGGAGGCTGCAACGGAACATTGATCGGCACCGGTGTAACCCTTTTAATCCCCGCCCCCGCTGTAACCACCATATACGACGGCAGATGGTCTTCGGTATCCTGCGGAAATTCAGCTTGCAAATCAGTTACTGTATTTGTACAAGACCCGCCAACTATAGCCTTCGCCGGAGGTAATCAGTCCATCTGCAACCTCCTGTCCACCGCGCTTGCAGCCAATGATCCCCTGGTCGGATCAGGTCACTGGACAACCGTCAGCGGTCCGGGGACTATTTTATTCTCGGATCCCAATGACCAGAACACCTTAATAACT
>Ga0247841_10005109_pt1 | contig 21661 bp, 17 predicted proteins | sample LaCruzMarch2015__2_FD_192410 | JGI IMG/M metagenome (GOLD analysis project Ga0247841, IMG submission 192410) | Freshwater microbial communities from meromictic Lake La Cruz, Castile-La Mancha, Spain - LaCruzMarch2015_18m | ecosystem: Environmental > Aquatic > Freshwater > Lake | place: Spain... | reverse complement strand
GGCTTATACATACCTGTCGTTTGGAATTCCAATGCTTATGAAGATGTGGATATCTTGAAATCATTGGAAGGCTTGGTCGATGTTTACCTGCCGGATCTCAAGTATGCGGATGGCAGGCAAAGCGCTACCTACTCACACGCCCCGGATTATCCTCAAGTGGCACGCAAAACCGTGCTTGAAATGAAAAGACAGGTTGGTCAGTTAAAGTGCGACGAAGCCGGCATCGCACGCAAGGGATTGATTATCAGATTACTGGTGTTACCCAATAATATTGCCGGCACGCAAGATACCCTGGAGTGGATTGCAGAGGCACTGGGAGAAGACACATACATCAGTTTGATGGCGCAATACTACCCTGTCTGGAAAGCAGATAAGTTCTCTGAAATAAATCGAGGCATAACCCCATCCGAATATGAGGAAGTGCTCTCCACAATGGACAGGCTTGGTTTTGAAAATGGTTTCACGCAAGAACTATCCTGTTCTGAAGCGTGGACTCCGGAATTCATCCAATCTGAGACAATTTCAAAAGACTTGGACACAGCATGAGATTAAAGATAGTAAAGATTTGCGTGGCTTTCATGGCGATATCTTGCCTGTTTGGTTCTATCCAGGCACTCGAACAGCCGGACTCTCTTGTGATTGCCATCAAAGGAACCCAGATAACAAGCAAGCTGCAGATTATCGTGCTTGATGATATTGACTACTTTGATATTGACCCGATGGCTGCCATCTGGAAAGCCAACGTTAAAGAAGAACGCACAGATAAACGGATTTACCTGAATCTGTATGACGAGCAGTTTATCTTTCTGACTCATTCGTTGTACTTTTCTTTCAAGAATACAGACTATAAACTTGCCTATCCTCTGCTTTCACATAAAGGGAAATACTTTCTGCCCAAAGAATTCATCACATCAACCCTCCCTCTTCTGTTTAAAGATAAAGTAAGTTGGAGCGGGAAAAGGCTTACCATTACCAAACCGCAGGATAATACCATCAAAACCATTGTGCTTGACCCCGGACATGGGGGGAAAGACCCCGGAGCAGTGGGGAAAAGACTTAAAGGGCTTGAGAAAGATGTAAATCTGGCTGTATCGTTAAGATTAAAGTCATATCTGGAAAAGGAATTGGGTGCGAATGTCCTGATGACCCGTTCTGATGATAGATTTGTCTCACTTCAGGAACGGACAAAATTTGCCAATGAGAACAAGGCTGACCTGTTTATCTGCATCCATACTAATGCCTCCAAAGACAGGAGCAGCAAAGGGGTGGAAGTCTATTATCTTTCCACTGCCAAGACCACAGAAGCAAGAGCAGTCGAAGCACTGGAAAATTCTGTCGTGGAATTGTATGAAGGTGGAACTGCTGCAATCCGGAAATATGACGATTTGGCTTTAATTCTATCCGATATTATGCAGGCAGAAAATCTTGAGCAAAGCAATAATCTGGCGCTTAAACTCCAGATGAATACCTGCGCCGGTACAAAATCACCAAACAGAGGCATCAAACAGGCAAATTTTTATGTGTTGAGAGGTGCTTTTATGCCGGCTGTTTTGGTAGAAATGGGTTTCATTTCCAATTCTATGGAAGAAGCTTTTCTGCTAAATCAACAGTATCAGGAACGTCTGGCAAGGACTATCTTTGAAGGCATTAAAAGTTTTAAATATCGTTATGACAGGATACGTTCTTCGTAAGCATATAAACAGATGAGGTTTTGGCTATTACACCTAAGTATTGAGGTATTATTGTGAAAAGAGCAGTTATAATTAGCGCAATTTCGATTATAATGTTGTTAGCATCGGCTTTCTTTCTGATTTCCAGATTATCTACCAATACGCTGGATAATGCTACTGAAAGTATGATGAAACGAGCCAATAGTCTCTCAATAACAATTGAAACAAGTTTTTCTGCCTTCTTAGACGAGTCTGAATACTTTTTTAACGATACAGATTACCGTGAGTTACTCGTAACAGCAGATAAAAGCACTGATATCTTTCGAAATCTTAAAAAGTTTTGTTTCAAACATCAGGATATGATTGAAGAGTTATCCATTTCAGATGGAACTTCCGAGAGAAAGATATTATTGACCGGTCACAATCAAATTGATTTGCTGCCTTTAGAAAAAACAACCTCAACTCTTGAATTAAACAAAGCATGGTCGTTCAAAGGCGATAAAGCCGAGTATGTCATCCCCCTGCTTGATAAAAATGGAATGGAAGTCTATGCAAATCTAACGTTTGTGCTCAATGTAACTAATCTTGCTCACCACATTATTGAACAGGATAATGTTGATAAAAGTATTTGGATCCTATTTGGCAACGATAGCGGAATATTAACAACGCAAACATATAATCCTGTCTATACTGATATAGATTCAGTCTCCATAGATAATCTTGCTTCAATTCAGGCTGAGATATATAAAGGGTTACCTGGTGCCGGTATAGGTAATGTAACCACCCAAAACAAAAAGATACATTTAGTTTACGCATATAATCCTGTCGTATTGCTAAATCAAAACTACTGCCTGATTTATGGTAAGGACAAAACGAGTATCTTAAACGTGATAAATTATGTCACCATTACTCTTTCAATAATTTTTGCGGTAATCCTGTTAATTGCAATCTGGACTTTTTTGCATTTTATCAAAAGGCTGAGAATAGGTGAGGAGAGATTGCTCAGAATTCAAACCGCCGTTAATAATGCCAGCGATTTAATCATAATAACCGACATGCAAAAAAACACTCTTTTTGTAAACCAGACATATACAGACATCTTTGGTTCCGACACTCTTGCCATGACTAATCCTGTTTCGCTTGTAATAACGGACTCCGACATAAGAAATGACATTGATGAGATGCTAAACAACAACAAGTCTTATATGTGTGAACTTGAAATCAGAAACAAGTATGAAGAACATACAACTTGTTTGTTGAGAGCCAATATAATCCATGACAATGAAAAGCGTCCTTTGGGTATAATGTATATGGCTACAGACATTGCGGAACGCAAAAAAGCTGAGCGCATGAAAAACGAATTTATCTCCACTGTCAGTCATGAATTGCGTACTCCTCTTACCTCGATTAGAGGTTCGCTTGGTTTGATAAGAGGGGGAGTGACCGGCGAGTTATCCTCCCAGGCTCAGAAGTTGGTGGATATAGCTTATACCAATAGCGAAAGATTGGTCAGATTGATTAACGATATCTTAGACATCGAAAAGATTGAAGCAGGCAAAATGGAATTTCACTTGCAGCCTTTGGAATTACTGCCATTGGTTGAGAAGTCTGTTGAGATGATGAGGAATTTTGCCAATCAATACAACGTAAATATCAAGCTCACTAAATCCTTGCCAGACGTTAAATCCAATATTGATGCTGACAGGTTTGAACAGGTTATGGTCAATCTTATCTCCAATGCAGCAAAATTTTCACCCTCCGGTTCAACAATTGAAATAGAGATGGCTGTGGCTTCAAGCGGGGTAATCAGAGTTTCCGTTATTGACCATGGCATCGGAATTCCTGAAGAATTTAAAAGCATGCTGTTCAAAAAATTTGCTCAGGTTGATTCATCCGATTCCAAGGCTAAAGGTGGAACCGGTTTGGGTTTAAGTATTTCAAAAGCTATTATCGAAAAGTTTGGCGGTAATATCGGTTGCGAGACCACCGAAAAGGTTGGCTCCATTTTCTTTGTTGAGCTTACAGAGGCTACCATAGTTGCTGATGCAGAGAGTTTTGTTGATTCTAATGTTCCCAAAATACTGATTGTGGAAGACGATGCGGATATTGCAGCTTTGCTGAAAATGATCCTTGAAGATGCCGGTTATGCTGCTGCTATAGCATACAGTGCAGAAGATGCGAAAATAAAGCTGAACTCAACAGACTTTGCTGCAATGACACTGGATTTACTGTTACCCCAAGAACAAGGAATCCAGTTAGTAAGAGAGCTGCGAGAAGATGATAAAACTGCCCATTTACCGATTATCGTTGTTTCTGCAGTTGCCGACCAGCAAAAACAGCAGTTCAGAGGAAGCTTTGATATTGTTGACTGGATTCAAAAGCCCATTGACCTTGCCCGGTTGAGACGCGTATTACAAGAAACGATTTACCCCATGGGGAATGAAAAATTTACTATATTGCACGTCGAGGATGACAAAGATAACACCATTATCGTAGCTCAAATCCTTAAAGACAAAGCAAACATTGTTCTGGCTCAGAGCCTGAAAGAAGCAATTAGTAAAGTTAAAAACGAACGGTTTGATTTGGTAATCTTAGATATCACGTTGCCGGACGGTAATGGGATGGAGCTTCTTTCACATCTGCGCAATTGTGGAAAGCAGTCTATCCCTGTATTAATCTTTTCTGCCAGCGAAACGTCCAACGACATACAAAAGAAAGTCGCTGCTTCCTTAGTTAAGTCAAAGACAAACAATGCAGAACTGATAGACATGATTCAGTCCATTATCGGCAAACAACAAACCGATAAGTATTATACACAGACAAAGGAAACATAGGATAAATTGCACAGACTTGTGAGGTTGTCATGAATAATTCATTACAAAGAATCTTGCTGATTGAAGATGAACCGGACATTCAGGAAATCACCAAATCTGCTCTGGAATTGGTGGGTGGTTTTGAGGTTGAGACAGCTAACAATGGATTTGAAGGTTTGGAGAAAGCTCAAAAATCCGTTCCTGATTTGATTCTATTAGACATGATGATGCCGGGAATGGATGGAATTACTGTATTTGAGGAACTGCGTAAGCTCGAATCAGCAAGACACATTCCGGTTATATTTATGACTGCCAAAGTGCAGCCCAATGAGTTGAAAACATATATTACACTTGGCGCAATTGATGTAATCTCAAAACCCTTTGACCCAATGCTGTTATCCGGGCAGGTTATTCAGATTTGGAACAGATTCAATGGTTAAGAAACTTAATAGTGATAGTATCTAATAAACCCTTCGAATAGAATAGAGTCGATATAGCTAATCTTTCATATCTCAAACCTGCAGTTCAACAAGTTATGATAGTAGATACATTGATACAATGTACGTAACTTTAGAGAAATATATCCACAGAATCTGAACGGATACCCATTTCCTCTTCAGTTCACGCAGAGAGTTTTCAGAGAGTATGCAGGGAGTCTGGCAGGGCTTAGCCCTTGAAGACCCCAATCAAACTCTTTCCATACTCTTGTCGTCAAATGAGGAGGAAAAGGGAAAGAAAGTGTTTATTCGCTTGCCGTTTCTGTGGTCACGTTAATTTTAGAAGCTTGTAACAACTGCCTTGAAGCCTTTACAGTAAATGGAGCGGGATACGGGTCTCGAACCCGCGACCCTCAGCTTGGGAAGCTAATGCTCTACCACTGAGCTAATCCCGCTCATTTCCGTTCATTTTCGCTCAAGAGAGACAAAAAAACTGATTAGGACTTATTTTGTCAAGCAGCTTATCTCTCAAGTAAAATTGCATCTGACAAAACATCTTGACTAAATATGCAGAAAAAAATCATAGTTAAAAGCTGTAAACATATTTTAATAATCAAACCTTCATAAAGGTGGAAAATGGACTATATAGATTTTAAGAAAAGCGTGAATGACCTGACAGAGCAGATTTTCGAAATCAGGAGGTTACTTTGACCTGACCGGGAAAAAGTCTCAGTTAAACATACTTGAAGAACTTATGCACGCTTCTGACTTTTGGAATGACCAGAACAATGCAAAAAAAGTAACCAAACAAATCAGCCTACTTAGAGAAGAAATCGAACACATAAATAAACTGGATGAAATAAAAGGCGAACTGGAAACTTATATCCTTCTGTTAGACGACGATTTTAACCAAGCGTTATATACTGAGGTTTTGGGCAATTGGGATGATTGGAAGAACTTTGTGGAAAAAATGGAAGTGGAATGCTTGCTCAATGAAAAATATGACCACTATGATGCAGTCTTTTCCATCCACGCAGGTGCAGGTGGCACAGAAGCTCAGGACTGGGCAGAAATGTTGCTGCGAATGTATATGCGTTGGGCAGAGAAGAATAAATTTGAGTTTACCGTCATTGACAGCCTCAATGGTGAAGAAGCCGGGATAAAAAGTGTAACGGTTGAAGTCAAAGGTAATTATGCTTATGGTTTACTTAAAGCAGAAATCGGCATCCACAGATTAGTCAGAATTTCTCCTTTCAATTCACAGGGGAAAAGACAGACATCATTTGCCAGTGTTTATGTTTATCCTGAACTGGATGATGATATTGACATAGAAATTGACGTCAAAGACCTCAAGATTGATACATACAGAGCCAGCGGAGCAGGCGGACAACACGTTAATACAACCGACTCGGCTGTTAGAATTACTCATTTGCCAACCAATATAGTAGTTTCCTGTCAGAATGAACGCTCACAAATCCAGAATAAAGATAAAGCCATGGCGATTTTGAAATCAAGGTTATATCAATTTTATGAAGAACAAAGAGACAAAGAAAAGAAGGAAATGGAGAGCACTAAGACTGAAATCGGTTGGGGCAATCAAATCCGCTCTTATGTTTTTCAACCGTATCAAATGGTAAAAGACCACCGGACTGATTTTGAAATCGGCAATACAGAGCGCGTAATGAACGGCGAATTGGACGGGTTTATCTCTGCCTGGCTCAAAGCCAGAGCTTTTAGCCGGATGAAAGCTGCCAAATGACCAAAGATTTCCAGAAACTGATTGCAGGGCTTGATTTGGAGAGACTTCCACAGCATGTTGCAATTATTATGGATGGCAATGGCAGATGGGCAAAACTAAGACACCATCCCCGATTGTTTGGACACAGAGCCGGAGCTAAATCCGTGCGTCAGGTCGTAGAGCTTTCCGGTGAGTTGCATATCCCCTACCTCACAGTTTATGCCTTTTCCACAGAGAATTGGAATCGGCCCCAAGATGAAGTTTCCGGTTTGATGAAGCTTCTGATGGAATATCTCAATAAAGAAATCGATGAAATGCACCACAAAAACGTGATTGTCAGAATTATCGGCAGCAGTGACAAAGTTGACCCGGGCTTTTTACGCAGAGCGCATGAGATAACCAGCCGCACCTGGAATAATACCGGCTTACATTTTAACGTGCTGTTTAATTACGGCGGCAGGCAGGAAATCCTTGATGCAGTCAAACAAATAGCCTTTGATTATAATAAAGGGCAGATTGATTTGAACGAAATTGACTATAATACAATTTCAAGAAACCTTTATACCAAAGGCATTCCAGATCCGGATTTGGTAATCAGAACCAGCGGTGAAATGAGGCTTTCCAATTTCTTAGTCTGGCAGGCTGCTTATGCGGAAATTTATGTGACGGAGACGCTCTGGCCTGATTTTAATAAAACTGAATATGTCAAAGCCCTGCTGGATTATCAAAACAGAAACAGACGTTTTGGCGGAACCGGTGACTAAAGAACTTAGCTCAAGATTGCTCGTCTCAATAATTGGAATCCCGTTTTTGATTTGGGTGTTTTACTCAGGTGGAATTATTCTTCGAACCGGTCTGGGCTTGTTAACTGCTTTGGGGATGTGGGAATACCGCAAAATTCTTTTTAAGGATAAATCCTTCTGGGTATTTGTTGATATCATTTTAGCGGTTTGTGTTTATTTATCAACCAGTTTATTTATCAAGAAAATGTGTCCAACTTGCTTGATACCAAATTGGGTATATATATCGTTTTTCTTTGCCTTGCAAACAATTGCGTGGTTAGCAAGAAAAACAGTTGACCATACTCTCAAAGACTATTTTCTGACTATATGGGGTCTGTTTTATATAGCAGTGTTGACAGGATTGATATTCAGAATCGACTCAGGTTATCATGATGGGCATTTATTGTTGTTGTTAGTAATTCTTATTTGGATAACTGACAGCGCCGCTTATTTTATAGGCATGAGGTTTGGAAAGCACAGGGGAATTTTCCCCATGAGCCCGAAGAAATCCATGGAAGGATTTCTGGCTGGGTTAGTAGCACCTTTTTTTGTTGTGTTTATTATTTATGCATTTTATCCAAAATGGTCTATGCAGAATCTGATAATTGCAGCAATCTGCGCTGGATTGTTTGGTCAGTTAGGTGACTTACTTGAGTCAAAGCTAAAAAGAATTGGTTGTGTAAAAGATAGTAGTGATATTATCCCCGGACATGGGGGAATTTTAGATAGATTTGACAGTCTGCTGGTGGCAGGACCTGTCATGTATTGTTTGCTAACATTCATATCTTAAGGAGATAAAACTTATGAAAGCACGTTATTTGCTAATCCTGATTATGCTTTGCCTGATAGCAGTATTATCTGCCCAGGCAACAGAACTTCTCATATCTGAATATGTAGAAGGCACTTCATATCAAAAAGCCCTGGAGATTTTCAATGGAACAGGTGCAGCGGTTGATTTGGCAAACTATTCATTAAAAAAACAAACTAACGGCGCCGGAGCTTTTGGCAATGAATTAGTTTTGAGTGGTACTTTGGCAAACAATGATGTGTATGTCATCGTCAATAGCGCGTCCGGTGGAACCAATCTCGCCGGAGAACCCTATGTAGATTTAGCCACGACCAATCAGTGCGCCAATTTTAATGGAAACGATGCTGTGGCTCTTTATCATAGCGGCGTGCAGATTGATGTAATCGGAATCGTTGATGACCCCAATATCTGGGGTGCTGATATGACTTTAGTCAGAAATAGTAATATTGCCAGCCCTTCTACAACGTTTAATTTGGAGCAATGGACTGCTTATCCGATTAATACTTTCATCTATCTGGGTGCTCACACATTTACCGGTGGTTCGCCCGACCCGATAATTATTGTCAGCAATCCCAATGCGGCAGTAACCTGGTACGTGGGACAGACTTACACTATCAGCTGGTCAAGTGCCAACGTCACAGGGAATATGCATATCGAGCTTAACAATAATGAAGCATTTTCTGTAATAGCAGATGATGTTGAAAACAGTGGTTCTTATGTGTGGACAATACCCGAAAATCAAGCTTTGGGAACGCAGTACAAGATTCAAGTCTCCAATATGGGCGGAACTGTTTGGGATAGTTCCGACGAGTTCTTTACAATTGCGACCCTGCCTGTCACTGATGTAGCGACAATAGCCGCGCTCAGAGCTTCAACTGCAGATGGCACAACCATCTATCGTCTCACAGGTGAAGCTATTTTAACTTATCAGCAGACCTACCGGTTCAAAAAATATCTGCAGGATGCGTCTGGAGCTATCGAAGTGGATGACCCTAATGCTACTATCACAACCGTTTACGAGATTGGCGACGGCATCACAAATATACTGGGCAAACTTAGCGTTTATCACAATCTGATGCAGTTCACTCCGTTTGCCAATTCAGCACCGGCTACCTCATCAGGCAACGAAATCACCCCCGCAGTAGTAACTATCAACGAGCTTAACACAAACTTTGCACCCTATCAATCACAACTTGTTATAATTCAAAATGCTTCTTTTCTGGATACTTCAACTCCTTTTGCGACCGGAATTGAGTATAATATCAGCGATGCAACCGGACAAATGGTCTTTCGGACAAATTTCTTTGAAGCGGATTATATCGGGCAGCCCATTCCGACAGGCGTTATTGATATGAAAGTAATTACTTCTCAATACGATGATGTATATCAGGTAACTTCAAGATTTATGGCAGATTTTATCCCTGTAGCCAATGAAGACCCAACACAGATGAGCAGCCCTGTGACTTTGCTGGGCAATTATCCCAATCCCTTTAACCCGAATACGACGATTTCTTTTAATCTAAAATCACGCCAACCTGTCCAAATAGAGATTTTCAATACAAAGGGACAACTCGTCAGAACTCTGAAATCAGATGTTACAACAGCCGGAAAAGGCAATCTAGTTTGGAATGCCAAAGACGAGAGCGGAAGAAAAGTTTCTGCAGGATTGTATCTCTACAATATCAAAGGTGGCAAATTCTCCAGCAGCAAGAAAATGATTCTTTTAAAATAGCCGTGAAATAGACACCCTCGTCTGTTAAAATTGAAGATAGGGGTACAACCTAATTACCGTTTGGCTGCGACGGCGCTCAGACTTTGCCCATAATTGAGACAGCATAGTTGCCCGATTGATTTGGCATAGATACCGAAAAGCCCTTTAGGTATCTTTGCCTTATCTATGGGCTAAATATGAATCGTGAAGCAAGAGAGATGTAACCAATAAAAAATATGAATAAATTTGAAGCACATTCTTTAGAATGTTTGAACTGAAGAACTAAACAAATTGGCTGATAATAATCTGAAACTGCATATTTATTGCGTGATTACAATCCTCTTCTTTTCTACTATCGAGGTAGTGGGAAAACTGATTGGAAATGGCATTTCACCTTATGCAATCACTGCCTGGCGATTTTCTATCGGCGGGTTTATTATGTTGCCATTTGCTTTAAGAGAAGTGAGAAAAAGAAAATCACGGATTAAAGCACAGGACTATTTGGGTTTTGCTCTGGTCGGCGTTCTGAATGTTTGTATCAGTATGCTGTTTTTACAATTCTCCATATTCTATGGTAAAGCAAATCTGGCTGCTCTGATTGTAAGTTCCAATCCTTTGTTTGTAACAATTTTTGCGGCTGCATTAATCTCTGAAACAATCACAAAGCTTCAAATAATCGAGCTTGCCATCGGACTGACAGGGCTGATTTTAATAATTTTAGGTGAAAGTGAAGCAATTCTTAGCTCTGCAAATTTGGGTATGGCAATAATCTTTGGGCTAATTGCCTCAACAACATTTGCTTTATCAACCGTTTACTCAAAAAAATTAGTTGTGCAGCTTGGGAATATGATTACTCTGTGCTCAGCTTTTTTCATGGGGTCGGCGACCCTTTTGATTTTTTCCCTTCTGACTCACAAAGCCTTGTTTTTCACACCGACACTCAAAAATATCGGATTAATGCTCTACCTTGGCATTTTCGTTTCAGGGATTGCTTATATCCTGTATTTCAATGCAATGAAGGTTATCGGGGCTGCCCGGGCTTCGATGTATTTCTTTCTAAAACCCGCATTTGCCTGCACATTAGCCTGGCTGATTCATAATGAAATGCTGGAAAGTGTTCAGCTTGTCGGTATCGTCTTGATAATGTTGAGTTTGAGCCGTAAATATTTTGCCAGTCTAATTTTCGGAACACCAGAATTGAAAGCAGCCAAATGAGCCAGATAAACCTGAAACGTAATATTTTATTGAGCGGAAGTTTCCGCGTCGCCGTCATGATTCTTACTTTTGTAACAAGCGTTATTTCTACCCGGTATTTGGGAGTGGAACTCAAAGGAAAACTCAGCTATTTAACAACATTAAGCGGTTTTATCTGGGTCGTACTGGATATGGGTCTTTACAGAAGCTTTCCATATTTAGTCAGAAAATTCCCGGATAAAATCGGAAGTATGTTTGGTTGGACAATAATTCAGTTTATTTTTGATACTGTTGCGCTCTTGATTTTGGGATTTAGTCTGTTACCAATCTGGAATGCTGTTATCGGGTATACATTTAGTCCTCTCTATATAATGTTTTTTATCTGCATGATAACATTTCCACAATTGGCGATGCAGTTGCAAAGTCTGTACTTGGGGCTGAATAAAATCTGGAAACATTCTTTTGCTCAAATCATCAATTCAATGCTCATGCTGATTCTGGTAGTAATCGGATATTTCTTTGTAAACAAAATTGACCGGTTGGCATATATCATAATTGCAACCATGTTTGGCTCAATGGTTTGCATAATTTACTATACACTTAATCATGACTGGCAAAAGGCTTTGAAAAGCATCGACTTTCGTTTTATTTTATCTTCATACAAATCCGGCTTTCGGGTATTTTTATCCACTCTTTTTATTATTTTGTTGATTCGGTTCGACATCATTATTATCAAACGGATGCTCGATTTTAAACAAGTCGGGATTTACTCTCTGGCAGCGCATATAGTTGATTTATTGCAGGTAGCTTCCAATTTGGTGGGTGGTCTTTTATTGGTCAAGCTTTCCGATAGTGACGCTGACATCGAAAAGTGGAAAATTATGAAAAAGCTGCTAATGTCCTTTTTTGTAATTCTATGTGTTGCCAATTTAGGCTTCGTAATACTGGGAAAATTCCTGATTGCCACATTATATGGAGTTCAGTTTGTTCCGGTTTATTATGCTTACTTGTGGCTGATACCCGCCAGTCTGGGTTTGAGTTTTGGCTCTTTGTTCAATATGTATTTGAATAGTAAAGGATTTCCCATTATTAGTATCATCTTGCCTGCCATAGCTTTAATTGTTAATGTGATGCTAAACTTCATCCTGATTCCATATATGGGAATTTATGGTTCTGCATTGGCAACCAGTGTTGCTTATGTACTGTGGTTTGTGATGATTATAGCCTATGAACAGCGTTGCAGCAATGGACAGATGTTTAAACACCTTGTACCCGATTCTGCAGATTGGCGTGCATTATGGCAAGAAACCTTGCTGCTGGCAAGTGATACAAAACAGAAACTGCTTAATTATAGGATGAAGAAATGAGTAAAGTAAACTCTGCAAACAAAGAAATCCTCATCATTCACACTTGGGGATTGGGAGACTTGATTTTACTGACTCCGGTACTGAATCTTGTCAACAAGCTCCATCCTGAAGTTAGATTCACCTTCCTCATCTTCCAGCGCATCGCTGCAAAACCTATTTTCCATGCGCCTTACGAGCATGAAATCTTGTATTCAGGCTGGAAACCATCCGAGTTGTATCAAACTGTTCTTACCCTTCGTAAAAAGAAATTCTATGCAGCTTTTTTTACTTCAGGTGTTACAGTTTGGAAAGCAGGTCTTCTATTATCGGTACTCAGAGCCCAGCAAAAAGTTGGCGAATATAGCAAGTTAAGATTCCCGTTGCTTAACACATACTTCTTGTTTCATCAGGAAATAACCAGAACAGAGAGTAACTACAACCTATTCAAAGCAGTTTTGGAATTGCCAAAGTGGAAGGAAGCCATGTCTGAGCAAGATAAATGGCAATTTAGAACAACGTTTTATCTGACTGACACGAATAAATCCTTTGCCAATAACTTTTTAGCTGTCCATTCCTTGCAAGGCAAATTACTTATCGGCATTCATCCGGGTTGTATGACAAAGAATAAATATAAACGCTGGGACAAATCCTATTTTATTACTCTCATCAGTCTGTTAAAATCCAAATATGCTTGTGAAATAATTATTATAGGCGGTCCTGACGAATTGGAAGAAGCAGAATTTATCAGCAAAGCAACAGCTTCATTGCTTCTATCTAATGAAGCTCTGGATAACGTGGCAGCTGTAATAGCACGGTTAAATTATTTTATTAACCCTGATTCCGGTTTGGGACATGTGGCTTCCTGCTTTAATATTAAAACTCTGACTATTTTTGGACCCGGGGATGAAAGACAGACTGCTCCATTTTCTTCGAACAGCCATATTATCAGAAAAAATCTACCTTGCGCTCCCTGTATTAGAAAGAAAAACCGCATTTGCAAAGTTGAATGTTTAAATCAGCTTACGCCGGATATGGTGTTTGACAGGTTTGTAGAATTAACAAATGCTTAAATATCCATTTCTTATCTACCTTGTAGCAAGATAAATTGCTGCTAACTTTGCAGAACAGGCTTGCCTGGAATACTGCTCTATAGCCTGTAAATCCTTGGGGGGTTGAAATCCTTTGGATAGTTGCTGTTCCAAAGCATTTGCAATCTGTTCCATATCATCGCTGCAGGCATAAACGCCTGAACCGGTTGAAAGAATAATTTCCTTGATAAAGCTTTCGGCAGGTCCGACTGCCAGGATTGGTTTTCCCAGCCTGATGAGTTCAAAAATCTTGCCGGGAATAACTCCTATCGAATCTGGGTCATTATTTAGCAATACGATATTTATATTAGCTCCGGCTGAATATGCCAGAGCTTCAGAGTGAGATTTGTAACCCAGATAGTGGAAAAAAGTCAATCCTTCCTGCTCAATTTGTTTAATCATGCCTTTGCCAATTAAACCGAGATGAAAATACTGATAGTCAATCTTCATTTGGTTCCTGATAACTTTTAACATAGGTATGGGATTGCCTTTTGAAACTGGTATCTTCCCCATGAAAACAAAAGTAAACTTTTCAAATCTTTCAGGAGTTAGGTTGGTAAAATCATCCTCATCATAACCGTTTGTTATAAAATCAGATTTGCCCTCCAGCCAGGAGAATTTTTCCTGATATCGTTTTAAGACATAGGGTGATGAAAATGTGATGTAATCAGCCGTTCTGAGCACTTTTTCATCCATACGACAAATAAACCGGTAACGAAAAGGCAGCACTAATTTATTCAGTAAAGGAGAAAACTGCCAGGCATCACGATAATCGGCAATCCAGAACAGTTTTTTCCCATACAATTTTTTAAGTATTGTCCCGCACAGGAATGCAGAATACGGAAAGGCTGTTATATAGATGTTTCTGATTTTATACTTATTAATCACTTTAATAGCTGTAATCAAAGCAAACGGAAACCACCCAATTTGTTTGTCGATTGGAAATAGCAGGTCATTTATAAATTTAACTACTTTCCAGATTTGTTTTTTCAATACATTAGTTGTTTCAATATATTCAGACCTGACTTCTGTTAGATTGTCTTCACTGATTCCCCAACTCGAAGTTTTGAACACTTTTGTATATTTGGGTATCTCCTTTTCCAGAGTAACATCGTTATTTTTATTTCTAACCGGCTGGCGGGGAGTTATTACAAAAGTCTCCCAATTGTCTCGGGCAAAGTATTTCAGATACTTTAGCGGTCTTTGTACTCCGCTTTCTCCGGAAGGAGGAAAATCATTGACAATCATCAGAATTTTATTGCTCATATATCTTTGTGATCCTATCTATTAAACTTGACAACTGGTAACTTTCTTTAACCAGATTCTGACCATTAATTGCCAAAGCTTGTGCTGTATCTCTGTTATTCATAATGGATTCGATTTTTTCTGTCAAATCCTCTGTATCTCTTGGCTTTACCAACCATCCGTTTATGCCGGGTTGGATTATTCCATCAATGCCCTGACCTATGACTCCGATGACAGGTATCCCGGCAAACATGGCTTCCAGATATACAATCCCAAATGTCTCACTATAACTTGCCAATACAAAAGCATCAAACAGAGGATAAAGATTGCGGACAATATCATTATCAATACCTCCGGTTAAAATGATGCTTCCCTGCAAGTCCAATTTGTTAATCTGCCTTGCCAGATTAAATTCTTCTACCCCACTGCCAATTATTATTACTTGTATTTTTCGGTTTTTCACAATCAGATTATGCACAGAATTAATCAGCAGATCAAATCCTTTTTCTGCTTTCAGATTTCCCACTGCGATGATCTTAAAGCTCTGCCCGTCGAGCAGTGTTTTGTATTTATCTAAAAGCCCAGAGTCTATTTGTGGAAGCGGACCTATGGCATTTCCGACATTGGTGATTTTGGCTGCCCTTACCTGTTTTAAGATGAAATCTTTTAGTCTGTCATTAACCGTAAATATATGCTTCCATCCGCTATAAGACTTATTAAAACACATCCGGTACAACCATTTGAAGCGGCTGGATTTAATCATGGAAGGATGAGTTCTGATATTATGGACAGTCAGGTATCTGGGTATGGAAAAGCTATTCAGACAGCTGTGTAGTAATATCAGTTCAGGTACATGCCGGCAGTCATGGACATGAATTAAATCCGGTTTCCAGCTTAAAATAACCCGCTTGATTTCCGGAATTGCATAGAGCCTGTAAAAGAGCAGCGAGGTAAGATAGAAGTTACGGATTAGGGGGTAATACACAAAAGTCATTTTGACATCTGTCACATTGTTCTGCTCAATACTATACTTATGTGAAAAAATCGTGGCAATAACTCTGACTTCATATCGCTTTGCCAGCTCATCAACCTGATGTTTGACAAATACTTCTGATACAGGATTATATTTATTGGGGTACATGTCAGTGATTATCAATAATTTCTTCATGTTATTTTCTCTTCCGCCACTCTATCGTTAATCGATTTTTGTCAACTGCAAAACAGATAGTAAGTCAAAACAACTCGTGTAGGTTGGCTGCCCTCAGCCGACTAAAGAGGTATTGAAAACACATATGAAAACTCCGTTTGGACAGACGAGGGCGTCTATCCTACTGACGTAGGTTCGCTGCCCTCAGCCGACTAAAGAGGTATTGAAAACACATATGAAAACTCCGTTTGGACAGACGAGGGCGTCTATCCTACGCTTATGAATGTGGAGCTATCCCTAAAATTGTTGACAGGAATGCCCTGCCAAACAATTTGAAACTTAATATGAATATTGATTTAGCGCATTATAGACACCCGATATTGAAATTCTCTGGGCTTAGGTTTTTTTGTTAGTTAACTTATGATTTATGTAGTTTTGTTCTGGGTAAGTTTCAGCTTGATTGTGTATCATTTATTTCTTTATGCGCCGTTTCTTTTACTCATCAATCTCTTTAAAAAAAGAAATTCATATAGTATCGGTAAAATTGAAACTGCCAATCTCCCAACTATTACAGTTCTCTGCCCCGCTTTTAATGAAGAAGCAGACATTGAAGACAAAATCAAATCATTCCTGGATTTGGACTATCCGGCTGGAAAAATCGAGATGATAGTCATTTCGGATGATTCCACAGACGGCACCAATGACATTGTGAAGTGTTATACAGATAGAAATGTGAGCCTGATTATTCAAAAACCCAGAGGTGGAAAACAACGTGCTCACAACCTTGTACAACCCAATATTACATCTGACTTCATTTTATCAACTGATGCCAATTCCATTTTCCAACCTGATGCTGTTACAAAATTAGTGGAAGCCATTGTATCTAATCCCAATATTGGAATTGTCTCCGGCGAATTAAAACTAATCAAAGCAGGCAATGCAGATTCCGGCGAAGGTTTGTACTGGAAATACGAGACCTTTCTGAAGAAAATGGATAGCGCATTCTGCTCATTAATTGGTTCAAATGGGTCAATCTATCTGATTCGCAGAGAACTATTTGGACAGATACATCCAAAGTGTGTTGATGATTTTGAACGCACCCTGATTGTTTTGTCCAAAGGATATAAAGCGGTTTATGTCCCTGAGGCAATTGTGAAAGAAGAAGTCACTGAGCATGCTCACGAGGAGATTAAACGCAAGGTCAGGATTATCACTCGAGAGTGGGTTGCCCTAAAAAATAATGCAGTTTTGTTAAACCCTTTCAAGTTTTGTAGAATCAGTTTTATCCTGATATCGCACAAACTTATCAGATGGCTTTTTTTTCTATTTATGCTAATAATGCTGATTTCCTGCGCTATGATTTCAGCTCCCTTCTATCAATGGATGCTGAAATTACAAATCCTGTTTTATTTAATTGGGATACTGGAACTGATTGCGCAAAAGACAGGAAAACACATACCCGCAGCAGGTTTGATTGCATATTTTACCGCAATGGGCTGGGCGTCTTTGATTGGCTTTATAAAATTTGTCTTTAGCATCAATACCGGAGTCTGGAATCCGGTGAGAAACAAAAGGACTTAAATGAATATTCTGATAACAGGTTCGAATGGCTTTGTCGGATCGAGACTGATGTGGAAATTGCAGGAAATGGGGCACAAAGTAATCGGCATTGATATTTCTATTCATTGTGACGATAAAATCCATCCTGATACATTTTTAGGAGACATCCGGCAGCTTGGTGATTTGGCAACAGTCAAGTCGTCGTTTTCTAATATGTACAATGCACAAATTGACACAGTGATTCATTGTGCAGCCGCCAAGCATGATTTTGGCATTACAAAGCAGGAGTATTATTCTCACAATGAGCAAGGCACCAAAGTCCTGCTGGATTTCATGCAAAAGAGTGACATTACGAAGCTGATTTGTTTCAGCACAGTTTCCGTCTTTGGTCATCCGGTCAGCAGGACTGATGAAGACGGTGCATTTGCTCCCGACCACCCCTATGGCGCATCCAAACTGGCAGGGGAGCTGCTTTGCACAGATTGGCAAAAGCAAGATTCAACCAGAGAATTAGTCGTTTTGCGTCCTACTGTGATTTATGGAGCATATAACTTTGCCAATATGTATAAAATGATTGATATGATGCACCGGCGTCCCTATGTGATGATAGGTAGCGGAGATTACATCAAATCAATCGTTTCTCGCAACAACATTATTGATATGACAGTGTTTTCTTTGTCGATATTGAAGGCTGGGGCACAATATTTTAACTGTGTTGATAAACCTTATATAACGATTAAACAGCTCATGCAGATTATTGCAAAGAATCCTGCCTTCAAAATTCCTAAACTGCAAATACCGGTATGTCTGGCGGTTTGGATTGGTAAATTGTTTGACATTCCAGCCAAGTTGTTCAATCTTGACTTGCCTGTGAATAGTGACCGTATGCAGAAATTGGCAACGGCGACCGATTTTGCCTCTGAGCGCATTCGAGAAGCTGGTTATGTGCAGGCAAATCCCATCGAGGCAGAAATCAAGGGCATGACAGACTGGTATTTGAAAGTCAAAGGGATAGGATAAGTTTATGAAAAAGATACGTTTAGGTTTGATTGGCTGCGGCAGAATAGCCAAAAACCATTTTGAAGCTATTGCCCAGATTCCGGAAGCAGAATTTGTCGCTTGTTGTGACATTGTGCAAGAGCGGGCTGACGAAGCGGCAAGAGATTATAATATTCATTCCGTTTATACAAATTACCTGGAAATGATGCAGGGCGAAAATCTGGACGCAGTCTCGATTTGCACTCCCAGCGGTCTGCATCCCATGATGGGAATTGCTGCGGCAGAGCATAAAATCAATGTTATTACTGAAAAACCCATGGCTATAAATATTAAAGCAGCAGATGAGCTCATAAGTGCCTGCGATACGCATAAAGTTAAACTCTTTGTCGTTAAACAAAACCGTCTGAATGCCACGATGCAGCTTCTCAAAAAAGCTATTGATAAAGGACGTTTCGGAAAGCTTTATATCGCCCAATCCAATGTTTTCTGGCAGCGTCCGCAAAGTTATTATGACTCAGCTCCTTGGCGCGGAACCTGGGAATTGGACGGCGGAGCTTTTTTGAATCAAGCCAGTCACTACGTTGATGCCATGTCCTGGCTGCTGGGAGATGTGGAAACCGTCTGTGCCACAACAGCTACCATGGCAAGAAAGATTGAAGCTGAAGATACCGGCTGTGCCATTCTGCATTTTTCGAGCGGAGCAATTGCCACGATTAATGTTACGATGCTGGCTTTCCCTAAAAACTTCGAAGGGTCAATTACTGTTTTGGGAGAAAAGGGTTCTGTCAGAATCGGCGGTGTGGCAATCAACAAGATTGAGAAGTGGGAGTTCGAAGACTACGATGATGATGATAGAATCATTACCGAAAGCAACTATCAACCTCCCAATGTTTACGGTTTTGGGCATTTTCCTTACTATCAAAATGTGGTTCATTCGCTTTTAGGCTTGGCAAAACCAAATACTGACGGCAGAGACGGACGCAAATCTGTGGAAATCATTCAAGCTATCTATCAGTCTGCCAAAGATGGAAAAAAAATAACTCTGCCACTTTTCTAAATCAGTTCTGAATTAGCGTTATTAAATAGCTTGCGATGTACAAAGCAGATTTTGATGTGTCAGATCTCCGATGTTATTGTCTTATAATAAGGTAAATATATTCATATCTATTGGCTTATCTATGCTTTTCACTTACGAGCCTGATCACTGTGATTACACAACCCAAAGCCCCTAACCGGCTTTATCTGGAGATAATCTCCCGAGCATAACTGCTTTGAGTTGAGAGGTCTTAGCACGATTGATTTCAAACTGGTTATCCGTCATCTCTCATACCCTCCTCAATTGACGTAAAGAATATGGAATGAATTTGCAAGGTGTATTCAGGGGCTAAGCCCAGCCATACCCCTTGCACCCCCCCTGCAAACCCTTCATGTGATTTGGGCACTGAATGGAAAATAAGTTTGGAATAGTAGGATAGTCGCCCCCGACTGTCTGAACGACCTATCAGTTATAATATCATTGCTCTTTTGTCGTCTGAGAACAGCCAACCTACGAAGAAAAATGATATCCATACCTATCTTGTTCTTTTCCTCGAAGTTGTTTAAACTGTTAGAAGACAAATCCGCTTGATATCTGGATGATGATTTAGTATGTCTAACTTAATGCCAAATAGCGAGAAACATCTTTAACTTGACATATATTCCCAAACTGAAGATAAGTGCGCTAATAGATAAATTTAAGAGGACAAGAATGGAATCAGAACCTGAGCCCAGTCGATTAAGCAGTCCAGAGAGTGGACTTAGGGGAAGGTGACTTTGAGCCGTTAATCCTTCCCTGAGCAACCCCTGCAAGATGGGAGGATTTACGATGAAAACTTTTTACCTCAGCCAGGTAATCCATCACAAACTTTGCACCACATCCGGCACTGTCATCGGTAAAGTGGTAGATTTGGTCGTGGACGGAAGTCACGACAGACCCAAGGTCGTAGCAGCTAAAATCAAATCAGGCAAGAAATTCCGCTATGTGGATTTGAATAATCACAAAGTCACAGGCGAAAAAGACAAAGTCAACCTCACCTGCGCAGCTGCTGTGGACTTTGATATTTCATCCATCCAAGCGTTGTTTTTGGTCAAAAACATTCTCGATAAACAGGTTGTTGATATCTCAGACCGCAAGGTCGTGCGTGTGAATGACCTCAGGCTCATCAATATCCAGTCGGGAACATTTCTGCTGGCGGTTGATGTCGGTTGGGAAGGACTTTTACGCCGTCTGGGTGTGGACAAACCGGTGGAAACAATCCTCAAACCCTTCAAAGGTAATATCCCCAGCGAATTTATCCTCTGGAAAGAAGTCGAAGCCATCAATTACAAAGGCTACGGGATTCAGCTTTCCAAGCCCTATAATAAGCTTTCAACCCTGCATCCTTCCGATTTGGCAGACATTCTGGAAGAACTGGACAGCAAGTCACTCTTAGACGTTTTTACCTCTTTGGATGAGGAACAAGCCGCCGATGTGCTGGAAGAAATGGAACCGGAAGTTCAGCAAGATGTGGTCAAAAGTCTTTCCGTCGAAAAAGCTGCCGACCTTTTGGAAAAAATGCCCGCAGATGAAGCTGCCGATATTTTGGATGCCCTCGAAGATGACAGAGCTGAAGAACTGCTGAAAGAAATGGAAACTGAGGCTTCAGACGAAATCAGAGAATTGATGGAATACTCTGAAAATCAGGTGGGAAGCCTGATGAGCACGGACTTTATTTCATTTCACGAATCGAAAACTGTGGCTGATACAATTGCAGAATTGCGCAGACTCAAACCGGAAGCCAATACCATCTACTCCATGTATATCATGGATAAAATCGAAAGGTTAGTTGCTAGTTTCTCGCTCAGAGACCTGGTTATTTCCGATGGCAAGACCAAACTTGTCGATATTATGAATAAGCAAGTCATTTATGTTTATGATGATGATAAGATGAATTCCCTGTCTGAGCTGATTTCCAAATATAACCTCTCTTCTATTCCGGTGGTTGACCATGAGCACAAAATGGTTGGTATGGTCATTATTGATGACGTGGTTTTCAATTTGCTGAGCCGAATCCGCCGACGCTGACGGTCTGGTTAGATGACGGT
>Ga0247841_10005108_pt1 | contig 21665 bp, 22 predicted proteins | sample LaCruzMarch2015__2_FD_192410 | JGI IMG/M metagenome (GOLD analysis project Ga0247841, IMG submission 192410) | Freshwater microbial communities from meromictic Lake La Cruz, Castile-La Mancha, Spain - LaCruzMarch2015_18m | ecosystem: Environmental > Aquatic > Freshwater > Lake | place: Spain... | reverse complement strand
CCGGCCTCATCAAGCCCTGAATTACTTAACGCCATACGAATACTATGAGAAAATTAAATCAGCAGCTTAAATGTGTTCTCGATGTTATGAACCACGACATTTAATTGTAATTAACCCTAGAAAATGATAAAATAAGACGAACGATTGTTTCCCGCTAAAACCATGGACAATTAGCTCAGCGGTAGAGCGCTTCGTTCACATCGAAGAAGTCACTGGTTCGAATCCAGTATTGTCCAGGCTTTATCAGGAATAAAAAAATAAACAGAGTGGAATTAAATGAAATATGTTTTACTTGCACTATTAAACCTTATCTACGGCGTTTTGCTATTTTTCACGTTAAGTACCAGTACGCCCGGTTTCTTAATAGTTTTTGTAATTGCGGCGACTCTAACTTTAATCGGAGTGTCCGGCATAGCGCTTTGGCTTAAAAGATATGCTGACGCCAAAAACGGCTCAACTGACACTTCCGCGATCAATAGTTGGTTTTCCATGACCCGCTCTTTTGATATTGTCCTAGTCATCGGACTTATTTGCCGCGCCTTGATTCTACAACCGTTTATTGTTTACGGAGAATCAATGGAGCCGAATTTTCATGATCAAGAAGCTTTATTAGTGGACAAAATCACGGTTAAATTTAATCCAATCAAGCGGGGCGAAACAATTATTTTCAAAGCACCCAAAAATCCTCAAGATGATTACATCAAAAGAGTGATTGGCGTACCCGGGGACACCATAGAAATAAATAATGGTAAAGTTTTTGTTAACCGTAAAGAATTAATCGAAAATTATTTGGAAAAAAATACCCTTACCATCCTAAATAGTGGCGAAATACTAAATCAAAAGTTAGACAATAACGAATATTTTGTCTTGGGTGATAACCGCGATGATTCTTCAGATTCGCGCGAATGGGGTATTGTGCCAAGAATAAATATCATTGGCCGGCCTTGGGTTGTTGTTTACCCCCTAAGCAATATAAGTATAGTTAAGAATCCCCTAGGAAACTAAATATGTCATTGAATTTTGCCGGTATTAGTCCTCATGCGCCAATTCTCATACCAGGAATTGGCGAGAAAGAAGATTTAATTAAATTAGTCAACACCACAAACTCTCTGAACAAGTTGAGTCGTATTGTTAGTGAAGCCGAGATCGACACTTTAATTATCATATCTCCCCATATGCTAATTTATCCCGACCGCTTCAATATTTGCGGCATGGAAAAATTATTCGGCAGCTTTGCTTCATTTGGTTTTCCGGAAGAATCGATTCAAGCAAAAAATAATTTAGAATTAGCTGAGTTAATCGATCAGAAGTCACAGGAAAATGCATTGAATTCGGTTTTATTTGATAATAACGGCGAATTTTTTGAATTAGACCACGGCTTGATGGTACCGTTGCGCTATATCTTAAAAAATCAGGAAAATTCGATCAAAATTTTGCCGATTGCCTATTCCAATATGAGCAAGGCTGATCATTTCGCTTTCGGCCAAGTTATTCGCGAAATTCTAAAGGATTATCCTGAAAGAGTCGGCATTTTGGCTTCCGGCGATTTGTCACATCAGCTTATCCAGCAACCCGATACCAAAGAATACGACCTGCAGTTTGTTAACGATTTAGAAAAAAAACAAATTCAAGACATTTTACTTTACGATGAAGAGATGATGAATACCTGGTCAGAATGCGGCTACAGATCAGTCTTGATTTTGCTTGGCGCTCTTGATGGTGCGCAGAATAAACCAGAAATTTTATCATACGAAGGCCCCTTCGGCGTGGGCTATTTAACCGCAAATTTCAAATTACCAGAGGTCTAACAATGGATCAATATGTTCAATTAGCCCATAAGACTTTGGAAATGTATTTAAAAGAAAACAAAATTCCAGAAGCCGTAAATGCTTTTGCGGACATTACGAACAAACGGGCCGGCTGTTTTGTCTCAATCCACACTAAAAACGGTAATTTAAGAGGGTGCATCGGCACAATTTTGCCAACGCATAAAAATTTAGCTGGCGAAATAATCTCCAATACTATTGCCGCAGCACAAAACGATTCTCGTTTTCCCAAAGTTGAAGCGAAGGAATTGGAGAACTTAATAATTAGTGTCGATGTTCTTTCAACTCCAGAATTAGTTGAATCTGAAAAAGACCTTGATGCAAAAAAATACGGTCTTATTGTCAGAACTGAAGATAGTCGTGAAGGCCTACTTTTACCAGATATCAAAGGCGTAGACAGTGTACTAGATCAAATCAAAATTGCCAAAGAAAAAGGTGGCATTGGTATTGATGAACCAATTTCCCTCTTTCGCTTTACCACTACGAGACACGAATAAATTTCATTGCGCTTGTGAATATTTTTTGAGAAGATGAGCTCATGCAAATCGCCAAGGTTGTACCAAAAGTAAAAACCCGAGGAGAAGGAATTTTTGATTATTCCATTCCGCCCGAAATTCTTTCCGACATTAAAATCGGCGTTTTGGTTTTAGTCCCATTCCGCGGTCATAAAGTCGAGGGAATTGTTGTAGACATAAAAAGACTATCTCAGTATCCTAACCTTAAACCGATAATTTCTATCATAGATAGAATTCCGGTCGTCGACGATATTCATGTCAAATTAGCGCAGTTTTTAGCCGATTATTATTTAGAACCTTTCAGCAAAACCTTATTTGAAAATGTTGTTCCTCCGGCAAAAAGAATTTTGAAACAAGAGTTGATTGACAATCGGACTAGACCAATTAAAACAGCTGTTAAATCGCATAAATATTTGATTGTGGCGGATTTCAGCAAAAGACTTAAATTTTATGGTCAGGCAATAAATAAAACTTTAGCCAGAGGTCAACAAATAATTATTATTGTTCCTGATCTTACATTAACTTCATTCTTCACTAAATTTTTAAAAAAGGATTTCGTTCTTTTGCATTCCGGGCTAACATTGACTCAAAGATGGCAGACTTGGGATAAAATTCGTCAGGGAAAAACTCAAATTATTGCTGGCTCAAATTCCGCCCTTTTTTCCCCAACAAATAATCTGGGATTGATTATCGTCGATCAGGAAGAGAGCGAAACGTACAAAAGCGATCAATCACCAAGATTTCACGTCCTGAATGCCGCTCAATTTCTTAGTAAAATAACGAACGCAAATCTACTTATTGGATCAGTCTGCCCAAGAGTAGAGACTTATTTTTTAGCCAAAAAAGAACAAATTTTAATTAGCAAAAAAAGCAATGAGCACAAAGATATTACCATTGTAGATATGAATTTCGAAAGAAGCATTATCAGCCAGACACTGATAAATCTAATCGAAAAAAATATTGATCAAACAAAAAAAATTCTTTTAGTCTTCAATCGAAAAGGTTTAGGAAGCAGCTTAATTTGTAAGGATTGCGGCTGGCGACAGACGTGCCCTCAATGCGATTTACCACTTACGCCGCAACTCGACTCCGGTCGATGCTCAAACTGTGAAAAAAACTTCCCTCTTTTGGCGCAATGCCCGAAGTGTCGAAATACAAATTTGTCCAGTAGCGGACTAGGGACCCAAAAACTAAAGAGTATTTTAAAAGAAAAGTTTTTTCAAACCAAAATAACTATCATTGAAAAAGATGCCCCTGAGACTGATGACTGGCAGATTGCTATTGTGACGAGCTTTGCCTTAAAAAAAGAATTGCCGAATATTGGATTGGTGGCAATAATTGACGCTGACCAAAATATAAACTTGCCAGACTTTTTCAATCAAGAAAAATTGTTTGCAACTTTTTATAAATTTTTACGCATCGGTGAAACTGGCCTCATTCAAACTCATCTGCCAGAAAACACCACGATTAAAAACCTTGGAAATTTAGATTACGAATCTTTTTTTAACGAAGAAATAGCGCTGCGCCAAAAATATTTATTGCCGCCGTTCGGGCGTTTAATCAAACTTCTTTATAGTTGTAGATTAGAAACTGAGTGTGCCGACGAAACAGATAGAATCAGCAAAAAACTTCTCAAGTTTAGTCAAATCTCTATTCTCGGGCCAAACCCAAGTTTTTCAGCCAAAAAACGCAATCTTTTCGTGTATCAAATACTAATCAAATACGAAAAAATTCCCGAGGAGGCAAAACAGATACTTCTCTCGCTACCAAGTGGCTGGAGTATAGAAATAGACCCTGTTAGTACGATCTAATTTCTGATAAAATAAGTCAGGAGGGAAAAATGCCAAAGATTGGTGTTTTTAGCGAGTGTTACAAACCAGTTTTAAACGGTGTAGTTGTTTCTATAGATACATTTAAACGCGATCTTGAATCGCTGGGTTTTAAATATTATATTTTTGCGACAGATAATGCCAAAAAAGAAGCAGAAAAGAATGTTTACCGTATACCAGCTATGCTTAATTTTGAAATTAAGGGTGGTCGCTATCCAATAGCTTGGCCACAAAATGTCGGCCCTTGGGCTCAGAAGGCCAAAGAACTTAAACTTGATCTCATACATTCACAGCATCTATTTAATGTTGGCTCTCTAGGGCTTAAAGTAGCCCAGAGAAATAAGATACCCGCCATTCTGACTTATCACACTCTTTTGGCTGAGTACGGTCATTATTTCCCCTTCCTTGGTGGTCTTTACCGCAAATTTATTGAACGGGAAAGCCGGCTCTACTGTAATAAATATAACGCCATAGTCACCCCGTCTACGCCCATGAAAGAGATTTTAATTCAATATGGTGTCGAGACGCCAATTGAAGTAATTCCAACCGGCATCAATTTAAAAGACCTTCAGAACGCTTACCCCGCAAGTGTTATTAGAGCAAAATGGGATATTCCCGAGCATCAGAAAATTCTCCTTTACGTCAGTCGTATTGCTAAGGAAAAAAATGTAGAATTTTTATTAGAATCGATGAAACAGCTAGTCTTTAATCGACGCAAAAAACATCCTCGGGCCGATGTCCATTTATTAATGGTCGGAGGTGGGCCAGAATTAAATAATTTTAGAGATTATGTTGAAGAAGAAGGCTTGTCTCCTTATGTCACTTTTACAGATATGCTGAAAAAAGAAATTGCTAATCGCTATTATGGCGCTGCTGACTTATTTGTTTTTCCATCTATTACTGAAACTCAAGGAATTGTTGTCAGCGAAGCTATGGCCGCGGGATTACCAGCGGTAGCGATCAATAAAATGGGGCCAAAAGACATAATCAAAGACGGCGAAGATGGCTTCTTAACCCACTTGAATCGGAAGGAGTTTGTTGCTAGAATAGAATCTTTACTGGATAATGAACAAAAACGTCGTGCTTTTAGCGCCACCGCCAAAGAAAACGCCAAAGAATTTTCCAACAGTGTTTGCGCGGTCAAAATGGAAAAACTATATGAAAACACAATCAGACAATTTGCCCAACACAATCGTCACAGTTCCTGATATTCGTTTAGACCAACCTACTAAAAAAGTAGAAAATTTTGATATGGCACTCAAAAGCCAAATTGAAGCAATGGTAAAAACTTTGCGTGATGAAGGCGGTGTCGGATTGGCCGCCAATCAAGCTGGATATCCAAATCAGGTAATTACAATTGAATACGCCGAAAAAGATTCCGAAGCCCAAATTCCACTCAAAATCTTCATTAATCCAGAAATTGTTGAATATTCCGAAGAGAAAAATTGTGCCGAAGAAGGTTGTTTGTCGGTACCCAAAATAGAACTCGATATTGAAAGAGCAGAAAAAATAAAAATCAAATATCAAGATGAAGTTGGTCATCGTAAAAAACTTACTCCTAAGGGATTATTGGCTCGTATCCTGCAACACGAAATAGATCATTTAAACGGGATTATTTTTACGCATCGGGCGCAGGATCAATTATTTGCTAAATTTCCAGAACTCAACAATTTGAATATTCTCTTTTTGGGTAGTGGCGAGTTTGCCAGTATCATTTTGGAAGGATTAATTTTATTCGGTTTTAACACCAATATAATCACTGAGAAAGAAAAACCAGCTGGGCGTGATCAAGCAAATAAAAAAACCGCTGTTGCCGAAATGGCCGATAAATTTAAGAAAAAATATTTCGAAGTCGACCAGATTAGCGAGTTGCCAATTGAGTTGGCCAATACACCGATTGATCTAATTATCTGTGCTGACTTTGGCCGTTTAATTCCTAAAAAAATTCTTGATCTACCAAATCTTGGCGCAATCAATATCCATCCTTCACTTTTGCCAGAATTTCAAGGACCAACGCCCATCCCCTCTGCCATTTTAGCTGGAGTAAACGAAACAGGAGTTACGATTATTCGAATGTCGGAAAAAATTGATCAAGGCCCCATCTTGGCACAGGTTTCAGTAGAATTAAGCAATTCTGAAAATAGTTGGGACTTAGAGGAACGTTTAGCAACAGTTGGACTTAAACTACTAATCAAAGCTCTACCTTTAATTGCTAAAAAACAAATTAGAGAAATTCCCCAAGATCAAACCAAAGCCAGTTTCACACGGAAATTCTCCAAAGAAGATGGGTTGATTAGCTGGAGTAAATCAACCAAAAAAATTGTCCGCCAAATTAATGCTTATTACCCCTGGCCAGGATCGTATACGTTTTTGGGCGAAAAAAGATTGATTATTCACCAGGCTCATCTGGAAAAAAATAAATTAGCATTAGATATTGTTCAGCCAGAAGGTAAACGCCCCATGTTATGGCAAGACTTTTTAAGAGGGTACAATGGACCAAAACCCAAATGGTTTACCAAAATTTCCTAAAGGATTTTTATTCGGTTCAGCCACCAGCGCTTTCCAAACCGAAGGTTACAATTTTAATACCGATTGGCATGAATGGGAAAAAACCGGCGCAACAACCGATCACATGACCGACCACCCAGCCGCTGACAGTTGGCACAAATGGTCGGAAGATATAGAACTCTTAAAGCAAACTCATCAAAATGCTTATCGTTTTGGCGTTGAATGGGCGCGAATCGAACCCGAAGAAGGCAAATTTGACCTCGAAGCCGTTAATCATTATCGAAATATTTTGGTTGAACTTAAAAAAAATAAAATTACCCCCATGGTAACGCTTCACCACTTTACTCTGCCTTTATGGCTCGCGAAAAAGAACGGAGTTTTAAATAGTAAATTTCCTTATTATTTTGCTCGTTACGCTGAAAAGGTTGTCTCTGAAATCGGTGCTTTAGCTGATCTGTGGACAACTATTAACGAACCAAAAGTATATATTTTAGATGGAATTATTAGGGGAAAATTTCCACCAAATCAAAAAAATTATTGGAAAGCTTTTTGGGCTAGAAAAAACTTAATTAATGCCCATATTTTAGCTTACCATTCGATCAAAAAGATAAATAAAAAGATCCAAGTCGGTATTAATCAAAACTTAACTACCTACGAGCCAGTTAAAAATACTTTTTTAAATCGAATCTTGACTAGAATCGTTCGTTTTGTCGATGCAGATATTTTTATAACACCAACCAATAAATTTACGGATTTTTTGGGTATAAATTATTACCGGAAATATCTGATCCAGGCCAAAAAGCCTTTCGCCGCCGAAGCAGGTTCAATTAAAAATGAATATGGCTGGAATATTAATCAAGAAGGAATTTATCAATTAATTAAAGAAAATATTAAATGGCAGAAATCAATTTATATTACCGAGAATGGCGTACCGGACGAATTTGATAAAATAAGAGCAGAATTCATTGGCCAAGCCCTTGAAAACATTCAGAAAACAATTAACGATGGTGCTGATATTAGAGGCTATTTCTATTGGTCTCTTTTAGATAATTTTGAACTCTCTGAAGGTTATATTATGAAATTTGGCTTGGCAGATATTAATCGTAATCTCAGACCAAGTGCTTTTGTTTACAAAAAATTGATCGATGGCTATACTAATCAGGAAAGCTAAGCACAATCATGAAAACACTCAATCAAAGAAATATAAAATTTCCTAAAGGTTTTTTATTTGGGTCATCTACCGCAGCTCATCAAATTGAGGGCGGAGACAATAATTGTGATTGGACTCATTGGGAAAAGAAACCTGATAAAATTGTTGATAATTCATCAGCTCAAATTGCCGCCGACAGTTGGAATAATTGGAAAGAAGATATTGAACTTTTAAAACACACTAACCAAAATGCTTATCGTTTTTCCATTGATTGGTCGCGCATTGAACCAGAAAAAGGCAAAATTGACCACAAAGCGATTGATCATTATCGCCAAATTTTATTGACACTTAAAAAAGAAAATATTAAATCAATGGTTACCCTTTTTCATTTTGTTTTACCGAGTTGGGCCAGTGATCAAAATGGCTTTTTAAACAATAAAATAATCGAAGACTATGTCAAATACGTAGAACTAGTTGGTGAAAAATTGGGCGATTTGGTCGATTTATGGGTCACGATCAATGAGCCACAAACTTATGCTTTGTGGGGCTATGTTAAAGGTATATGGTGTCCGGGACGGAAAAATATATTTTTATTTTTCAAAATTGCTCGCAATTTAAATCGCGCTCACCTTTTGGCTTACAAAAGATTAAGACAAATTGTTTCCACGCCAGTAGGCATTGTGGAAAACATTGCCCTCTTTGAGCCGCTCTACGACAATTTCGTTGACAAATTATTTACTACAGTTGTTAACTACTTGGCGACTTTTTTCTTTATCGCACCGGTCTCTAAATACATTGATTTTTTGGGCATTAATTATTATTTTAAAGTGCATGTTCAACACAAAAAACCCCGTTTTCATTTCCTGGCAAAGCGCAAAAGCGACACTGGCTGGAGCATTAATCAGGAAGGATTGCTAAAAGTAATCGAAAAAAATTTACTCTGGCGCAAACCAATTTATATTACCGAAAATGGCTTAGCCGATGAAAGAGATTTCTACCGACCAAAATTCATTCAAGACGGGCTTTTCTATACTCACAAGGCCATCAAAAAAGGAGCTGACGTTAGAGGCTATTTTTATTGGACTCTGATGGATAATTTCGAGTGGACACTAGGTTATACACAAAAATTCGGGCTTTTTTCCATTGACCGCAAACCGCGCCCCAGCGCTAAAATCTACGCTGACCTAATTAAAAAATATTCTTCTGATTGACAAAAGACATATTTTCGTGTTAAATTGTACTCATTCGAATCACGTCAGGAGGAATTATTGATGATTATCGAGACGCGACCGAAGCACATTTTAGATTGGCTCCTATGGCCAATTTTACGATTAATTTGGGAACCGGTCTCGCGCAAACAGGCACATTGGTGGCATTGGAGAAAATATTATTTTGTTCACATTGAAATGATCGAAGTTGCTGGCGACCCAATGGTAAAACCACGCAATAATATATGGAACAATTTCTGGCAATCAAATTTTGCCTGGCATGAAGTTGTTGTTTTCAAGGTTGTCAATCAAGATGGATCCGATTATATCGGAACCTATCAAATCGGTTTTTACTCAAAAACGGAAAAACGCAGACAGCTATGTTCAATTTTATTAACTGGGCAATGCGCTTGCTTACTTGGCCATTTCAGCACAAATTTTTTCGTAATTGCTGATCAGAACAGAAGAGCGAGTCTAAAGATAATCAAAATAACCAAAAAAGAATGTCTCGAATCAAATATCTTATTGATATAAGCCCTATCATTATCTCCAAAGGACGAAAGTCCTTTTTTCTTTATCAATCCGATTGACAGAAGCTATAAAAAAGCATATAATTTAAAAAGAATTTCTTGAGCGTTTTCACAAGACGCCTCTCCAGGAAATTATTAATTAAAATTGGAGAAAACAAATGTTATCTATTAGATTAACCAGAACTGGAAAAAAGGGTCAACCAAATTATCGAATTGTTGTCACTGACGAACGCGCCTCGGTTTATTCGCCATACATTGAAAACTTAGGTAATTATGATCCCAAAACTAAGAAAATTACTCTTAATAAAGAGAAAACCATGGAATGGATGGTCAAAGGAGCCAAACCATCAAATACTGTTGCTAAACTTTTAGAACAAGAAGGCCTTAAACATAAATCAATTGTCATTAAGAAATTCCGGGCTATTTCCAAAAAAGAACTTGAAAAACAAAAAGCGGCTGAAGAAATTGAAAAAGCTAAAGAGCAAGCCGAAAAAGAAGCCGCCAAAGAAGCGTTTGAAGCTCAAGTCGAAGCCGAAAAGAAAGAAAACGAATCAGTTGATCCCCTCTTAGCCGCCGCTGATGAAGCGATTGCCGAAGAAAAGAAAGAAGAAGCTAAAGAAGAGACAAAGGCTGAAGTTGCAGAAGACGCAAAAGAAGAAGCGAAAACAGAAGAAAAAGAAGAAACAGCTTAATATTTGCAAGTTTTTTTGAATCACGTATAATTGTATTTAGATGATGCAGAGCGGTCGAACTGCTCAAATGACAAGCATAAGACAGCGAAGGATAATATGGCACAACAAGCAGATCAAGAATTCGTAGAAACAGTTGTCAAAGCGATCGTCGACAATCCTAGCGATGTTCAAACCACTCGCCGCGTGGATGAAATGGGAGTTCTAATCGAACTCACTGTCAATCCAGCCGATATGGGGAAAATCATCGGTAAAGAGGGTCGCACCGCAAAATCAATTCGCACACTTCTTCGCGTTTTGGGAGCTAAGAACAACGCCCGCGTCAACTTGAAAATAGTTGAACCAGAAGGCGGCAAAGAAGTTTCTATCCCAGACGACAATTCAGCGGTTGCTGAAGAAAAACCGCTCGAAGAGGGACAAGCGACCGAAGTAGTTTAATCAAATATCTGAAGCAATTCAGAGCAAAGGATCGCCATTTATCCCGAAAATTTTACCAGAGCTCCGCTCGAGGTAAAATTAAGGGGCAATCCCCGGCGATTTTTTGTTAGGAGTTTTAATGAAATATAAAATAGTTTCAACTCAACCAACAATTTACGATTCATTCTTAAAAACTGGGCTTATCGCGCGCGGTATTGCTAAAAATATAATCGATATATCAATCTATGACCTCCATGACTTTGCCTTTGATGTGCACAGATCGATTGATGACACTCCTTCTGGCGGCGGCGCCGGTATGGTTTTGAAAGTTGATGTTATGAATGATGCTTTGAAAAAAATTAGTTCTAAAAATAGCCGAGTAATCTTATTAACGCCTCAAGGCAAAAAATTTGATCAAAATGACGCCAAAAGATTGGCTCAGCTAGAAGATATTATTTTGATTGCCGGACGTTTTGAGGGTTACGACGAACGCATTCGCGACCTAGTTGATGAAGAAATTTCTATTGGAGATTTTGTTTTAACTTCCGGCGACCTTCCAGCTCAAATGATTATTGATGCAACGAGCCGAATGATTCCCGGTTTTATTGAAAAGAAAGAATCAATCGAACAAGAATCTTTCGAGAATAGTTTACTTGAATACCCCCAATACACTCGACCAGTTGAGTTCAATGGCAAAAAAATACCGGAAATTTTACTTTCCGGTGATCATAACAAAATAAAAAAATGGCGCGCCGAAGAGTCAATTAAGCGGACTGTTTCAAGACGCCCAGATCTCACTATCTAACTTTGACATAATAGTCCAGAAGAACAGAAAAAGATTTATTTGTTCCAAGATTATCAAATGTCCAATTGACATAACTTGGATTAGCTATATCAATAGTAAAATTTTGGATTTCACTTTCAACTTTTGGATTCAATAATGAATCGTTGGCAACTAATGTGGTATTGTTGGGAATACTGGTTCTAAAAGTTACTTTATTGCTAACTTTAAGGCATTTAGCCCTAACCATAAAATGTATAACGTTTTGACTACCGGCCCATGTCGGTGTTGCCCAATTATAGATCTCTTTACAGCCAAAAATTTCCGCCGTCGTATTTTTATCTTGCAGTTGAACGAAATCGACATAATGTTCTTGGTCTGGCGAGGCCGATTCGTCAGAGATACTAATTTTAAGCGGATGGTCCACAACGTTAGCTGGAGCGGTAAAAATAAATTCTTCAACATACCAATTGTAGCTATCTACTTCTTGGCCATTAACATAACCTTTTTCGTAAAGAATATAACCTCTTTTGTCGTAAAAATCCCAACTAAAATCAACACCACTAATATAAAATTTTAATTTTGTAGTAATATTGGATTCTAAAAATTGCTTTGGAATTGTAGATTCCGTTGGTTGACGGAAATGATAAACTTCCAATTTATACTTGTTGCCAGGGACCAAATCGTGCAACTGTTGCTCTGCTTTATTTACAGATGAGCCGCGAGTAAAATGAAGCATTTCAGCATTAACTGTAGTTGGCTGCGGTACTTTGGCAGTACTATTTTCCAATGGAAATTTCAAACCATTTTCCGTCGGCGACCCAACAGCTGTTTTAGTGTTAATAGTCCCTCCTGTGCCAGGAGCGATATTCCAATTGTCTAAGCCAGATTCAAAACCACCGTTTAAAAGATAGGTTAACGCCCTAGGTTTATTTGAAAATTCTAGTGGAGAAGGAGGTGGATCCATACCAGTAGGGACATCTGCATAATAATGATTAAATAGATCTGCCAGCCAGGCTGCTACCTGTACATCAGTTCTTTCACAATCCCAAATGGCAACCCCATTGGCATTTTTATTTGCTGCAAATTTCTCTTTTATATTAAAAAACTCTAAGTCATATAGCTCATTTAAACTACTATTGGGATCAAGATCATAATCGTTTTTATAGGGAAGATTATAGCTCCCAAATGAAGCTAAAATTCTTTTTTTTGCAATCCCCATAGCAATAAGTTCATCTCTTGTATAAGGAACCAAGGGATTAATAGTCTTGGCACGACTAGCTAGTTTTGCATAAACCCCAGCCAAACCGATGTCATCGCTACTGCCGTAAATAGTATTATCAATTTTGGTATTGATCAACAAATCGGTTTCTCCGTCATTTAGATAAATCTCAGGGATAAAGTAATCCAAATATTTAAAAGTATCGATCTGGTTATTGTTATCTGTGTCAGACACCATATTATCAAACAGCCTTGGTCCCCAACCAACTAACATTTTTGTCGGGGCAGCTTGTTTATATAATTTAAGAGACCCGATTACCGCTTGATTGTAGTTTCTGTAATTGGTTCCGATACTTTCTATAAACTCATCTATCGAAATACCGTTAAAACTCTGATTAGGACTTTGATCATTGGTAAAAGAAAGAAGATAATTTTTGATTTTATCTTGACACACTTGAACAGAACCATCGGGAATGTCTTTGATATTCACGTTGTTTCTTGTGAAATTAGCAACTCCGCACATCTTTTCCAGAGCATCTCTTTTAACAATTTTTAGAACTAATCGATTATTATTTTTTAGAACTATTGAATCTGTTTCGGCCATGAGCAGATTGACCTGGTTTAATAAATCTCCATTTCTGTCCAAAGATGAATAGGGCTTATTGTAGCAAGATCTAATTGGTTGGTTGTAGGTATGAAAACAAATCTTACCAGAATCTGGAGTATTTAGAGGATCTCCTAACGGAATTTCTAGTGTGTCTTCAGTTAGGGCTAGTCCATCGTCGCAAATATTGCTTACATCAGCCTTGCTTTTTGAATTGAAATTTACAAAAATAACAACAAAAATTATTGTTAACACAAAAAACAATAAAAGTAATAAATTTTTCCCCTTCTTTATCGGTTGCATTCTGCATTTTCTCAAAAAATGGCTGATTTAATATTATTTTACCATATTAATCGGATGATTACTAAAACTCCAAAAGAGATAAACACCTATGGCATATTTGACTTTTTAAGGTATATCGGTTACAATATTGGTATCCTTTCAAAGGAGGACGTGTATGCCAAACATGCAAGAAATTATTAAACAGATTCAAAGAGACTTCCTCTGCCCCATTTGCGGCAAAAAATACGAAATTCAGAACATAAAAGTTCGGGGCGCTTTCGACCAAACCATCATTGTGCAAACAATTTGCCCTGACGGTCACAACACTATGTTTGTAACCACGTTTACTGGGAAAAAGATGATGGAAAAGTCCATTACTGCTGACGAAATTTTAGATTTTAGTAATAGCCTAAATAAATTTAACGGAGAATTTGAGAAGTTGTGGCAACGCTAATACGCGCTGCATGGAAATTTCAAAAATAAGGAATGAAATTATGGAAAATGTATTTTTAAATGCAACTGTCCGAGAAACAACCGGACGAAAAGTCAAAAATTTACGAAATAAAGGTTTGATTCCCGCAATTGTGTATGGTAGAAATTTTGATAATATTGCCTTACAGTTAGACAAAAGCGAATTTACTAAATTATTCAAATCTGCTGGTAGTTCTACAATAGTGACCCTAAAAATTAAAGACAAAGAAGACGTTAAGGTCTTAATTCACGAACCGCAATACAATCCGGTCACTGACGAGATTGTGCACGCTGACTTATATAAAGTCGACATGAAACAAGAACTTCAAACCGAAATTCCATTAAACTTTATTGGTGAATCTTTAGCTGTTGTTGATTTGGAAGGTAATCTAATTACCAATAAAGACGCCTTGGAAGTAAAATGTTTACCGGAAAAACTGGTTTCTGAACTTGATGTAGATATTTCCAGCTTGAAAACTTTTGAAGATATAATCAAGGTCAGTGATGTGAAGGTACCAGAAGGTATTGAAGTGTTAGACGATCCAGATGAAGTTATTGCTCAAGTTACTCCACCTCGATCTGAAGAAGAACTTGAGGAAATGGAAACTCCAGCTACCGGCGACGAAGAAAAGGCCGCTATTGAAAGCATGGAAGCTGCGGCTATTGCCGAAAAAGCCGAAGGTGAAGAAGAAACAAAGGAAAATGACAAGCAATAAATTTTTCATTCTGACTCTAGGTTGCCAGATGAACATTTCCGATAGTCAGAGAATTGCCTCAAAATTAAATGAATTAGGATACAAATCAGCCTCAGAAAAAGAGGCTGATTTGGTAATTGTTAACTCTTGCAGTGTCAGACAACGAGGTATTGATCGGATTTGGGGTGGCATAAAAAAATGGAAAGAACAAAATAAAAAAATTGTCATAACTGGCTGCGTCTTAAAAAGTGACCGCAAGAAGTACGCTGATAGAGAAATTGATTTTGTTCATATTGACGACTTGCCCAAGCTGAATAAAAAATTAAAACTAGACAAAATTTCCGGACGGGAACACTATCTAGATATTGTTCCCGATCTCGACACAAATACCAGCACCTACGGTCAGCATATTGCTTACATCCCAATTATGACCGGCTGCAATAACTTTTGTTCCTACTGTGCCGTCCCCTACACCCGCGGTAGAGAAGTTTCCAGATCAATTAAGGCCGTGATCAAAGAAACTGAAACTGCGCTGAGCCATGGCTTTAAAGAGATTTGGCTTTTGGGACAAAATGTTAATTCTTATCAATATGATTTTGCTAAACTTTTAAAAAAAATCGATAATATTGATCGCGATTTTAAATTTAATTTTATTTCCAGCAATCCCCAAGACATGACCGACGAACTTATTGAAACATTCGCTAATTTAAAAAAATGGACACGAGAGCTACATTTGGCCATGCAAAGCGGGGATGACGAAATACTAAAAAAAATGAATCGCAAATGCACGAATGCGCAATTTTTGAACTTGGTTAAAAAATTAAAATCCAAAATTAAGAGTCTAAAATTATCCACCGACATTATTGTTGGATTCCCCACTGAAACAAAAGAACAATTTGAAAATACCGTTAAAGCCTGTAAAAAAATTGGCTTTTGGAAAGCCTATGTCAATCAGTACTCTCCGCGTGCTGGAACCGTGAGCGCAAAAATGCCTGACGATGTTTCGGCCGCCGAAAAAAAACGCCGCTGGTTAGTTCTAGATAATCTGATTAATAAAAAAGCGGCTGATTAGCCGCTAGTTGATCACTCGGAAATACCAGATCGCTTTATTGTACTTATCGTAGCTTGCCGGCATTGGGCCGGCTATGTAATAATCGATCCGATAATTAGGATCTGTTCGATAGCCCATCACATCCTCAATCGTTCTGGAAGATAATTTGGCGTAAATAATTTTGCCAGTTTTTTTATCTTCATAGGCGTAGGGCTCAATACCCTTGTTCATTAAATGATGTTTTTTGGAACGATTCAAAGCCGCCATTTTAGCAGTTTGTCTTTTGGAAAATGTCGTTTTTCGATTAGGCTTCGCATTGTGAAAAGTAATTCGCGCTTTTATTATCTGAGGTTTATGCTTTTTTATATGGCGCGTAATCTTTTTACTCGCTGGCCTTGGCACTGGCCGTTTAGGCCGAGCATTCAAAATTGGTGTCGTAACCAAAAGCAACAAACAAATTACTACAACTGGTGCAAAAATTCGCACAAAAAATCCCCCTTGTTTATGAGCTCGTTTTATTATTATAGCTGATTTTTTTGTGTTTGTCTAGATTAGAGTTCTTCTTCCAAATGATCATCTTCCGGGTAGAGTAATTTATAGGCATAACCAACACTATTTTTGCTTATTTTTCCGAGTTTTAATGATTTTAAAAAACTGATCATCTCTTGTGCAATCAAGCTTGGATCTTTTATCTTCTTAGACTTATACTCAATTTCAATAAAATTACCTAAATTTTTTACTTTATCGAGTGCAATTTCGTATTCTTTATACATATAAGCTTTGCGTGATTTGTCAACTTTAACAACAGTCGTAAAATTTAAGATTTTAAGAATTTTTTCCAGTTGATCAATATCGCCCAGGGTCGTTTCGTACTCATCACAATGAACGGCTTTCTTATTTTTATCTCTATGCCAATTTTTATAAGTAACAGAGTATTTCCCATCGGAATTTCTTAATCTGAGCCATTCTTCAATTGGTTTTTTATTTCTAAAATCTCTGTGCAATGGCGTATAGTATTGGTCTATTTGATGCTCTTCAAATAAAAATTTTCCCGATTTTTCCATCAGTTCAATGAGAGGTTGGATATTTTCCGCCTCAACTTGAATTTCGACTTCGATATCTTTCATTTATTTAATAAGTTCGACTAATTCGTCATTGCTCAATTCTTTAAGTTCTTTGGTGCCGCGTTCGCGCACGGCCAATTTGCCGGACTCGATTTCTTTATCCCCAATCACCACAATATATGGCACTTTTTGAAGTTCGGCGTCACGAATTTTTCTTCCGACTGATTCGTTACGAGCGTCGACTTCAACCCGCATCCCCTTTTCGTTCAATTCTTTGGAGACTTTATTCGCAAATTCAATGTGATTCTCAGAAACCGGACAAATTATTGTCTGAACTGGCGCCAGCCAATTTGGCAAAGCACCACCGGTGATTTCCAACAAGGTAGCAATAAAACGCTCTACGGAGCCAAGAATAGCTCTATGGATCATAACCGGATGAACTTTGTTACCCTCTTTATCAACGTAATTGGCGTCTAGTCGTTCGGCCATAGCAAAGTCGAGTTGAATTGTGCCCATTTGCCAGCTGCGATCCAAATGGTCTTTGACGTGAAAATCGATTTTTGGTCCGTAAAAAGCGCCATCACCAGCATTGATGGAATATTCAATTTTCTTTGCCTCTAACGCCTTTTTAAGACCATTTTCAGCTTTTTCCCATTGTTCGTCAGTTCCAATTGATTTTTCTGGACGTGTTGATAGCTCAACGCGAACATCTTTAAAGCCGTAACGTTTGTATGTCTCGTAAACAAAGTCGATTAACTTTTCGATCTCTGGCTCAATTTGGCTTGTCTCGCAATAGATATGAGCATCGTCCTGAGTCAGATTGCGGACTCGAAGCAGACCGTTAACCTCACCTGCTTGTTCATAGCGATACACACTCCCAAATTCGGCAATTTTAATTGGGAGCTCTTTATATGAATGAAGATCTTGACTAAATATTTTCAAACCTCCGGGGCAACTCATTGGCTTTAAACACCACTTTGGTTTTTCGAGTTCCTTTTCATTGCCAACAAAAAATAGTTTTTCGTGGTAATTATCAAAGTGCCCGCTTTGTTTTAGCGTTTCAGTACTGATGATTCTGGAAGTATTAATTTCCTGATAGCCGTCATCAGCCAGTCTTTTGGATAAATCATTTTTAATTAAATTATACAATGTCCAACCTTTTGGCCACCAATAAACAACGCCCGGGACCTGTTCATCAAAACTAAAAAGTTTTAATTCCCGCCCAATAACTTTGTGATCGTTAGCATTTTGATTTTCTTCCATTTAAAACTCCTGTTAATAAATTCTTGATAACAAAATAAATATAGTTTTATTCTACTACAGATTCAGGAGTAAAACAATTCTTATTTGGGAATTGGAAAAATTGGACCGGAAATGATTTCTTCTTCGGGATCATCACGGCTGACGCCCTCATAATACCACAACATCATGCCAGCGTTTTTTCTTTTTAATCTTTCTTCTTCCAGCCGATCAAAAGTAGAAATAAAATTATTTGCCGGATCGACTATCACCACATCGCCACTTTTGGCTACATATTTCGTCCAGGCATGTCCAGTGCCAGTTTTTTTACTCCAATTTCTCTCGACTGAAGCTTTTCCTCTTAAATATCGTATTGGTCTACCATTCTCAGGTGAAATATAAGTCTCTTTAGTCATCTTCTCAAATAAATATCCAGCCAATAATGCCTGGTGCCTGCAGACCCCAGCTCTTGCATCTAAAAATAAATCAAGTGAAACTTTGTACCACCCAGAATGTTTTTTAGTAATTCGATCATCTATTTTTTCAACAGCTTTTAAATTATATGGCATCTTTTTTCGAACAAGATCATTGACTAAACGAAATATACCATCTTTATGATTTAACCCCCTAGCAATTCTGGCATCCAACTCTGCTTTAATTTCCGTCCAACAAGACTCAGTTAATTCGTATTTTTCATCATCAACTACAATTGCCTCGCCATTTGCGACATAGGCTCCGCCATTAATTTCGGTATCCCGCCCGATAATCCTTCTTCCGTAAATGTAACCGTGCGGGGCGTTTTCATCCGACGGCGAATAAATATCTTTTTCTTTCGCCTTCATCTCGGCAACTCTAGTATAATCATCGACAAGACCGTGTCCGCAAACACAACTTATTTTTGGATTGCCACATACTGAACAAAATTCTGGACCAAAAGTCATTTCCATTGGATCTGGCATTTACCCTCCATAATATATTTTTAAGTCTTTATTCCCGGCACGGGGAACTTTTTCGTCATTACTTTAATTTCAGCTTTTATTTTTGCGAGTATTTTGGGATTATTCATATTTTCGGCCACAATGTTGAACATTTCAGCAATCCGAATCATTTCTGGTTCTTTCATACCTCGGGTTGTCAAAGCCGCCGTACCCACACGAATGCCGGAAGCTATTTTAGGCGGATTTGGATCATTCGGCACTCCGTTTTTATTAACTGTAATTCCTGCTTCATGCAAAGTATTTTCAAAATCGATTCCGGTGATATTTTTTTTGCGCAGATCAACCAAAATTAAATGATTGTCAGTCCCGTCGGTGACCAAATCGAAATCAAAGCTCTGCAAAGTTTTAGCAAATGCTTTCATATTTTTTAAGACCTGTTTAATATAGGTTTTAAATTCTGGACGCAAGGCTTTGCCAAAAGCCACCGCTTTAGCGGCAATAACATGCTCCAATGGACCGCCCTGAAGCATCGGGAAAACCGCTTTGTCAATCTTCTTGGCCAATTCCTCATTATTGGTCATAATAATGCCACTTCGAGGCCCTCGTAATGTTTTATGGGTAGTCGAGGTCACAATGTCGGCAATACCAATTGGGGAAGCGTGTTGTCCAGTGGCCACCAAACCAGCAATATGCGCAATATCGGCAATTAAATAGGCATTTACCTTATCGGCAATGTCTCGAAATTTTTTAAAATCAATCGCTCGCGGATAAGCCGAGAATCCGCACATAATCACTTTTGGCTTAATTTGTTTAGCTAACTTTAAAATTTCGTCGTAATTTAAAACCCCGGTTTTCGGGTCAATGCCGTATGAATAAGCTTCAAACCATTTACCAGAAAAAGACACTTTGGCGCCATGCGTCAAGTGTCCGCCCGAATCCATCCCCTGCCCTAAAATTTTGTCACCAGGAGAAATCAGCGCCGCGTAGGCCGCCATATTGGCCGATGAGCCAGAGTGCGGCTGGACATTGGCAAACTTACACTTGAATAGTTTTTTAAGTCTAGCAATGGCCAAATTTTCCGCAAGGTCAATAAATTCACAGCCGCCATAATAGCGACCGCCAGGGAGGCCTTCGGAATATTTGTTTGTCAAAATTGAGCCGGTCGCTTCCAAAACTGCTTCCGAAACATAATTTTCCGAAGCAATCATTTCCAGGCCTTCAACTTGACGGCGCTTTTCACTTTCAATAATTTTATAAATTTCTGGATCTTGTGTCTTGAGACTCATTTTTTCCTTTCCCACTCGGTAAATTTAAATTTTAGTTCGTTTGATATTTGCTGCTTACCATCTTTAATCATTTTAAACTTATTATACTCCGGAAAATAAACATCCGCATCAAAATCAGAGTCCACTAATGTTAAATAAAGTTTATCCGCCCGATCAATAAATTGAGCATAAATGGAAGCCCCGCCAATAATAAAAACTTCATCGCAATAATTTGACGCTCGCGCTAAAGCCTGCTCAATGGAATTACAAACAACAACACCTTTTGGCTTAAATTTAGGATCTTGGCTCAAGACGACATTTAATCGTCCCGGTAGTGGCTTGCCAATCGAGTCAAAAGTACGTTGCCCCATGATACAAGATTGTCCAAGAGTTTTTTCTTTAAAATGTTTTAGATCTTCTGGTAAATTCCAAAGCAACTGATTGTTTTTTCCCAACTCACGATTTTTGCCAATAGCGGCAATAAGACTAATTTTAAAATTTTTCTTCCAGCCAGCTTGGCTATATAAACTTTTATTTTTAATATTGATCAAAGCTTCTCTTGTGTATGGAAGAGTATTTTTTGGAAGCTCATTGATATCAAACCACTCTAAAGCTTCACCATGCTCAACCTCGGTAATCTGCGGCTTCCCGCTCCATTTATCGACTGCAAAGTAGGCTTCGGTATATTCAAAATAACCGTCATTACCATCGGAACGACGGTGCACCAGATGGACAAACTGCAAATTTTTTTCTTTAATATCGACGCCAACTTCTTCTTTTGTTTCTCGAATTGCCGCTTCAATCAAAGTTTCCCGCCCATCAATATGGCCACACGGTAAATTATAGAATCCGTCATACCACCCGGTATTTTTTCGGCGGAACATCAAAAATTTATCATCTTTTTTCAAAATGATATAAACTGCCGTTCGCGTTGCGAATCTATCCATTAATAGCCTCCGATGACCGTGATATCGCCTTTGATCGGCGGATACGGATCGTAACCAACAACTTCGAAATCTTCAAATTTAAATTCATCAATATTTTTAACTTTGGGATTAATTTTCATTTTTGGAAATGGTTTTGGTTCGCGTTTCATTTGCTCTTTGGCTTGATCAAAATGATTAGAATACAAATGAACATCGCCAAAAGTATGGACAAATTCGCCTGGTTTTAAACCAACCACTTGCGCAATCATCATGGTCAATAATGCATAGCTAGCAATATTGAAAGGCACGCCCAAAAAAGTATCGGCGCTACGTTGATAAAGTTGGAGCGATAGTTTGTCTCCAGCGACCACAAATTGATAAATAGTGTGGCACGGCGCCAAGGCCATGGATTTTCCTGGAGCTGCCATTTCGTAAATAAATTCCGGATTCCAAGCG
>Ga0247841_10005107_pt1 | contig 21668 bp, 24 predicted proteins | sample LaCruzMarch2015__2_FD_192410 | JGI IMG/M metagenome (GOLD analysis project Ga0247841, IMG submission 192410) | Freshwater microbial communities from meromictic Lake La Cruz, Castile-La Mancha, Spain - LaCruzMarch2015_18m | ecosystem: Environmental > Aquatic > Freshwater > Lake | place: Spain... | reverse complement strand
ACCACCTGATTGTGAGGATAGTGAACCATTTGCAAGCACCATCCCAATTTTCCCATTAGGTGCTAAATGGTGAATCATATGCTGAAGCCATGCAAAGTTGGCATTGCCCGAAGGAGGAATACCATATTTCCAACGAACATCGCCTTGTAATTTATCAGCCCCCCAATCAGAAAGATTGAACGGAGGATTGGCCATAACAAAATCTGCTTTTAGCTGTGGGTGACAATCATTAAAGAAAGTATCAGAGTTGAATTTTCCAAGGTCAGCTTCAATGCCACGAATAGCAAGGTTCATCATCGCCATTTTCCAAGTAGTTGGATTTGAATCTTGACCATATACTGAAATGTTATTTATATTTCCACTATGATTTTCAAGAAATTTTGCTGACTGGACAAACATACCACCACTGCCACAACAAGGGTCATAAACCCTGCCGTTATATGGTTTTAAAACTTCAACGAGCGTTTTTACAACGCAAGCAGGGGTGTAGAACTCACCGGCAAGTTTTCCTTCTTGCTCTGCAAACTTTGATAAACAGTATTCGTATGTTCTGCCAAGTATATCTTTGCTGCTTCCATGCTCTACCATTTTTATATTTGTAAACAAATCAACTACATCGCCAAGCCTGCGTTTGTCAAGTTCAGGACGTGCAAAGTTTTTAGGCAATATATCTTTAAGACGTTTATTCTCTTTTTCAATTGCTCTCATAGCATCATCAATAACTGTACCGATTTCAGGGGTGTGAGCATTTTTTGCAATCTCCGCCCATCTTGCAGTTTGAGGTACAAAGAAAACACCATCAGAAAGATATTCGTCCATATCCTCCTCATAGCCTTCACCCTCTGAAACAAGTTGATTGTATTTTTCTTCAAACTTATCAGAAATATATTTTAGGAAGATTAATCCAAGAACTACTTGCTTATATTCGCCGGCATCCATATTGCCACGCAAAATGCAAGCAGCATCCCATATTTGTTTTTCAAAGCCGATATCAGCGGTATTTTTATTATCTGCCATTTATCATAACCTCCATATATTTTTACAGCATACTTTTAATTGTACTATAATAATTTGCCATATTAACTTAAAAACAGGTTGCTACTCGTCGTCGTACATCATATCTATAATATCATATATATTGCAATTCAAAGCTTCACATATTTCCCCAAGCACAGTAGTAGTAACTGCTTCATTTTTACCAAGTTTAGTTATTAACCCTGAATTTATTCCAGCTGCACGCTGTAAATCCTTCTTTTTCATATCCCTATTAATGAGGAGCTTCCATAAATTTTTAGCTAACTACCATACGTTATACATCAAATATTTCCAAATTTAATACAGTATATCACAAAATTCTGCAAAACTCAATATAAATGCAACCAAAATAAAGGAAAATCTCGTTATTATGATGTTTTTCAGCATATATTTACAAAAACAGCACGAACACCAAAAAAGGTGATCGCGCTGTTAATTATTTTCATTAAGTTTTCTTTTTAAATAATCCTTTGGACCAGTGTCAAAAGATACAAGCTTATGGCCTTGCTTTCGCAATAAATCAACTTTAAGGGCCAATAATTCAGGAAACACTCTAAGCTCTGATGCTATCTGAAAATATGTGTATTCATTTTCGAGCATCTCAAAAAAATCCTCATCTGGGATTAGTAGCTGAGCAGAAAAGTAGTTTGCACCTATTTCTCGGCGGTGAGTTTCATATGAAATGTAACGGCTATCTGTGAAAGCACGAAAACAAGAGCCTCTATCTAACTGGTCATGACCAAGCTCGTGGGCCAATACAATTCTTTGCTCTATTTCGTCCAATTTATTATCAATAACAATAAATCGATTTCTTAAAATGAAGGCATACATACCCTTTATGTCTTTTAAATCCATAAATATAATGCGTATTCCAAGTTCCACAGCTATTTTAAATGGGTCAGTTGTTCCATAAAGCTTAGTTAGACGGTCTGCCTTAAGAATAGCATCATTATCAAATATCAAATACACCACCCCTTTATCACGAAGCTATTTGAGGCTACTCTTTAGTCTATTTTCGTCCATACTTTTCTTTATTTATCTTTTTAGCTTCAAAATAGAGCTTAGATAGTATTTCGAACATCTCGTCCTTTGCATCCTCATCAATTTCACCACCTGCAAACAATGTATCTGCACCTTTTAAAATAGTTTGAGCCTGTTTATTTCCTATGCTTCCATATTTTTGAGAGGCTTCAATTTGAAAGGCCTCCTCTGGTGAAAATAAATATTCAAATGAAACGCCAAAGGTATCCATAATACTTTGAATAACCTCCGGCTTTGCAGGTGTCCTCTCATTGGTTTCATAGTAGCCATATACTCGCTCAGATACACCTATTGCCTTACCAGCCTCAGCCTGAGACCAGCTTCTGTCTGTGCGCAATTTTTTTAATTTATCTCCGAATGCCACACGATCATCTCCTTTCCCTTGTATTATACATTGTTGTTCTGTATTTGTCAATACATAGAACAAATAATTCTATTTTCTATTGACAAAGAACAATATTGAATATATAATAATAAATAACAGAACATTATGTGCGGATAAAATCGCATATATTTTTTACCATTTATGCGAACATTTTGTTCCGAAATAAGAACAAAAACTACTTTTGTGCTTGCTATAAATAGTATCTCACAAAAGTAGTACATTAAAACGGACAATAAAAAGTGGAGGAGGAGTTTTATGCCAATTAGAGTAAAATGCCCACTTTGTGGGAAGCGAATCTTTGATACAGGAGAAGATGTAAAGGGGGAATTTGAGATAAAATGCTATCATTGCAATAAGGTAATTCAAATCCATATAAACAAAAAAGTAATAAGCGCAAAGCAAATTATTAAATCGAAGTTCAAATAAAAAATGTGGATAGCGAATATATGAAACTTTATCATATAAGGCATTCCGATTAACGACCGGAAAGCTGATAAAGAAAGCCTCGTATAAAGCTTACCATATTTCATTGTATACATACCGAGCAACGGAGCCGAATGTGAGCTACCAAATGGCCGGATGGGTACTTCTAAACAGAAAGTGTTTAGTTGTATTCATCCGGCTTTTTTTATTTTCGGCTCCGCTCGAGTCAAAACGAGAGGAGAAAAAACAAATGAAAGTACATTATGAATTTTCAAGAGATGGAATCACAGGAGCAAGGAATTTTTCTGATGTGGAGGTTTCGGAGGAACTGGGAGCGGTTTTGGCGGAGCTTGACCGTGAGGAGTATAACAGCAACCAAACAGAAACACGCAGACACGAGAGCCTAAGCAATAACAATGACAAATGGGACACCTTGATTGATAAGACCGTTGATATTGAAAATGAAATTATATGCAATTTTGAGTACGAACGGCTACATAAAGCTATGAAACAGTTATTGCCACAGCAACAAGAACTAGTAAAAAAAGTATTTTTTCAAGGATTTACAGTTGCGGAAATTGCAAGACAAGAAAATGTTACAAAACAGTCTGTGCACGAAAGATTAGACCGTGTAATAAAAAAAATAAAAAAATATTTAGTTTAGACCCCTGACTTTCGCTTTTCCCGTGACTTATATATAGAGGCTAAAATTTCAAGCCTAAATAATAAGCGAAATGGGGGTGGTGAATATGAGATTAGTAAAACATGATGTGGAGATTATTGTTACCAAGGCAAACGATACGGTTTTAAAGTTAAAACGGCTGACCGTTAAAAACCTGCTTTTAAATTTGTTACTTGGTACAAAAATTATGATGTTAATCCCTGGTGAAACAATCGAAGCAGTAAATATCAAAGAAATTGAGGTTTAAGCTATGCAAAAAGATGCAAATTGTCAAAAAGCATTAATCAAAATGCCAATAAAGGCAAAGCCCTACCAACACCAAATCAATGCATTTAACTTTGTATGCAGGTTGTTCGAGCTTGCAAGGGGAGGTGATGAACCTATTTCCATAAGTAGTCGAGGCTCGGCACTCCTTATGGAAATGCGGCCTGGGAACAGGCAAAACAATTACTACTATTTCGGTTATGGGAGCTTTGTACCAAGCTGGAAAGATTAAAAAAGCCTTAATCGTAAGTCCTTTATCAATCACAGGAGTATGGCGCGAAGAACTTAACAAATTTGCTGATTTTGATTTTGTGGTGGCAAAGCTTGAGGGTAGTAGTACTAAGAAAATTGATACTTTAAGGCATATGAAAGGCTCACCACTACAAGTTGCTATTATTAACTATGAATCAGCATGGCGGCTTGAAAAAGAACTTTTGGAGTTTAACGCAGATATTGTGATATCGGATGAATCCCACAAAATAAAAACACATAATATCTCGGCTTCAAAAACTATGCACAAGATTGGAGCTAAGGCTCGCTACAAAATGATGCTCACTGGAACAGTTATAACTAATAAGGCGCTTGACGTATTCAGTCAGTATAAGTTCATAAACCCAGCTGTATTTGGTCATAGCTACTATGTTTTTAGAAACAAATATTTTAATATGACAGGTTATGGCAACCATACACCGGTATTGAAGAAAAGCATGGAGCAGGAACTGATGGACAGACTTCATAGCATAGCTTTCCGTGTTACTAAGGCTGAATGCTTGGATTTGCCAACAATAACTGACATTGTTCGTTTTGTGGATTTAGAAGCTGGTGCAATGCGTGTGTACAAAGATTTAGTAAAGGACAGCTTTGCGGAGCTTTCAAAGGGTGAAGTGACGGTAACAAATATATTGACTAGATTATTACGTTTATCACAGCTGACTGGTGGCTTTATAGGTGATGACGATGGCAATTTGCCACAAAGAATAAGCACCGCCAAGTTAAAGGCTCTTGAGGATATTATTGATGAGGCCCTTAACGAAAATAAAAAGCTGGTCATTATTGCAAGGTTTGTTCCTGAAATAAATGCCATTTGTAAACTGGTAGCAAGTAAAAAGGTTGAAATCAATGGAAATGTAGAGCCAGTTAAATATTCGTTAGTAAAAGGTGGAGTAAATGATAGGGATTTGCAGGTTTCACAGTTTCAAAATGACCCAAATGTGCAAGTGTTTATTGGGCAGATTGCAACAGCTGGTGAGGGTATAACACTTACTGCCGCAAGCACAATGGTATTTTACAGCCTAGATTATTCAATGTCACATTTTGAACAAGCGAAGGCTCGTATACATCGTGTGGGGCAGGCCGAGAAATGTACATATATCTATTTAACTGCCAAGGGAACTGTTGATGAAAAGGTATTAAAGGCACTGCAAAACAAGGCAGATTTGGCGAGGGCACTCGTTGATGATTATAAAGGTGGAGTAAATCCATATGATGCAAGGCTGTGAATAAAACACATAAAATAAAATGGAGGTTTTAACATTGGAAACAAAAATACTTTGTAGATCATGTGAATTCAAAACGAACCCAGCAAATTCCTGTGCATGTCGGTATTGTTCAAATGGAAGTCAGTACAAAAAGCCTGAACAAAAACCACTTACAAGTTTAGAACAGTTCAGACGAAAATGCCGTGATAAGGGAATCAAGCTATGAGCGTATCAGATTTTAACTGGTTTGGGAGCGCCGAAGGATATAGAGCTAAAAATTTAAGGAGGAATAATTAATGAGCTCGGTAAAAATGTTTGACTTGGCAGATAGGCTAAAAGAGCTTCGAGATGCTAAAAAACAAGCGGAGCAAGAGGTTAAAGACATCAATGCAAAAATAGACGAAACTGACTATGCCTTATCTGAGCTTATGGCAGAAACAGAAACGCAGAGCTTTAGTAGGGCAGGCACATTGTTCTTTTTGGCAAATACTACAAGGGCATCAGCGGTAGCTGATAAAAAAGACAAGCTATATGGAACGCTCAAGAATAATGGGTATGGTTCATTGGTTTATGAAACTGTTAATGCAAATTCTCTATCTGCTACAGTCAAAGAAATGATGTCAGAAAACAACGATTTGTTACCCGATTGGCTTGAAGGACTGGTTAATGTCTTTGAAAAGACCTCAGTCGGGGTCAGAAAAGCTACTAAGTAGCCTTATTTGATTCTAAGAGCAATTATACTACGAATTATGAAACAAGAGCAGAGATGCGTTGATATAGATTAATTTAAAAATATAAAAATGGAGGTTTATGACAATGACTAAAAATAATGAATTGGCAGTTGCAAATACTGGATTTGCAAATTTAGCAGAGTTTAATATGGCAGGAGCTATGGCAGAGGAACTTGATGGCCTTGATGGCGGATTTGAGAGAATTAAAATTCCATCAGCAGGGAGCACTGTGTTTGAGGTTCCAGGGGAAGATCCAAATGAGCCAGATAGTGTTAAGGAATTTAGTGCAGCGATACTTTATCATCACCCACTCCACGCATATTATCAGAGCAAATATACAGGTGGAAATCAGCCACCAGATTGTGGTAGCTTGGATGGATATATAGGTGAAGGCAACCCTGGTGGTACTTGTGCTAAATGTCCATTTAATCAATTTGGAAGTGGTGAAAATGGCTCGAAGGCTTGTAAAAACAGACGCAGGATTTACGTTCTACGTGAAAATGAAATATTCCCATTGCTACTTTCACTTCCTACTGGCAGCCTTAAGGAATTTACTCGCTACATAAAGAGGGTGCTATCCAAGGGCAAAAAGTCAAATGGTGTTGTAACAAAGTTTTCACTTAAAAAGGCGATAAATACGGGTGGCATTGCCTATTCACAGGCTCAGTTTGCGGTTGATAGAGCATTAACGCCTGATGAATTTGCTTTGATCAATAAGATGTCGGAAGAAGTTAAGAATTATAGCAAACATATTGGGTTCGATGTGGACAGCAGTGCTGATATTGTAGATGAAGCACCAATTGTTGATCACGAAACGGGTGAGATCATAGAGCCATTAAAATAAAATTTAGCTACTGGTGGCGGAGTGGGCATTGTGCCTACTCCCTGCTAAGGCAGAAACTGAGGGATATATGAATTATAAATGCGTGACTACGATTAAGGAATTACAGGAATATATAAGTAATAATAAGCTGGTAGCATTTGATATTGAGACATCAGCTACAAATAAATTTAGGAATGATAATAAAGCACCACTTGACCCACACAAGGCAAATATCACTGGGATTTCTTTTTCAGTAGAACAAGGTACGGCAATCTATGTGCCACTTTCACACAGAGTCGGCCAAAATGCTGACCACAGCAAAATGGTATTGTGGCTTAAAGATAACTTTTTCAATAATGGTGAAATTATAAAAATTGCACACAATTTAGCTTTTGAAACAATGTTCTTATACGCACTCGAAATAACAATTGCGCCACCTGTATATGACACAATGCTAGCAAGCATGATGACATTAAAATCTAATACTGAATTTAGGATTTTAACTGATAGTGGTCTTAAAACTTTAGTTCCAGCTCTTTTACAGATGGAACTACCGAAATTTGAGGAAGTTGTAGGCAATAGATTTTTTGACGAACTTGAACCACAGGATTACGAAACCATTCGATATGCCTGTGCTGATAGCGATTATACCTTACAGTTATATTATTTGTTTAATAATTGGTTTGATAGATTTTTACCAAAGCATAGGTGGATTATTGAGAACATTGAATCTCCAACCGCTATTTATGTAGGCATTATGAAATATAACGGGGTTTCTGTGGATAAGGCTTTAATGTACCAAAGTCAGTTTGAGGCTGGTGAAAAGATACTGTTGTTAAGGAGTCAAATTAAAGGAATTATAGGGGATATTGATATTGGTGAAAATGCTGTAACTGCTGATTTGAAGAAATATTTACACGAAACATTAAACCTCCCAGTACTTAAAACTACCGCTAAATACCAAGCAGCAGCGGATGAAGAAGCATTTATACTTTTAAAGGAATGGTGTATTAATAGCAATCCAAACTTGTACAAGTTATTTGACCTTATATTGGAATTTCGCAAGTGGGGGAAAATTAAGTCTACCTATATTGACGGATATCTAAAATGTGTAAATAACGAAACAGAGCGATTACATCCTAACTTTTTTCAGCTTGGTGCAGAAAGTGGAAGGTTCAGTTGCCGTAACCCCAACATTCAAAACCAATTAAGTAATGGCGAGATTAAGGTTAGAGATTTTATAATTGCACCTGAAAACCACAGCTTAATAGAACTTGATTACAGCCAAATTGAGGCAAGGCTTGCGGCATTTTTATCACGAGATGAAAAACTATTAAACGTATTTCAAGATAAAAAAGACCTACACGCAATGACAACATCAGCTGTGTTCGGAATACCGCTCACAGAGGCTATGGATAAAAATAATCATGATTATAAACATAGACGAACGGTTGCAAAGACTACATTTTTTGGCTTTTTATATGGCATTTATGCTAAATCTTTGATGCGGAATTTAAAACTATCGGCAAATATTGAAAGCACTATGGATGAATGTAAGTTGTTTTTGCTAAATTTATCTGAAAGTTATGTGACCCTGTCGCAATGGCAAAAAGACACAATAAGTAAGGCAAAATTCTGTGGCTACGCTGAAACAATGCTCGGTAGACGTAGATACTTGCCACTGATACATTCGGGTGATTTTATAAAGCGAGGAAATGCAGAGCGAAGTGCATTAAACCACGGTGTACAAGGCTTGGCGGCAGATATATTAAAACTATCAATGGCAAGGCTTATAACCCAAATACCAGCATATTTGAAACCTATATTCACAGTTCATGACAGCTTAGTATTTGAGTGTCCTGACAGTAAAATATCTGATGGTGTAGCAATTATTAAGCAAGCTATGGAAATTCTACCCCCGATTGATGGTTTTGATATTGACATTGTAGCAGAGGTTTCTATCGGTAAGAGTTATGGTAATATGACGGAGTTAAATTAATATACGCATAAATATGCGTAATAAATACAGACCGCATAAAAGAATAAGATGAACGCATAAATATGCGTAAAAATAAGGAGTGATTTTAAGTGTATAAAAATAATGAAGGCTACTATGACCCAACTGCAGGGATTGCTTGTAAACATATTAGGAGCCATGAAAAAATCAAACGCAAAAAAGAAAGTGGTAAGTTTTATATGAAATGGATTTACATAGCAAGTCCCTACAAGGGTGATATAGAGCTAAATACTATTAGAGCGAGAAGGTACAGTCGATTTGTTGCAAGTCAAAATTGCGTGCCCGTTTGCCCACATATTTTTCTAACCCAATTTTTAAGAGATGATTACAAAAGCGAGCGCGACGTAGGGTTGCATTTAGGAATTCAGATGTTAAAGAGGTGCAACGAGCTCTGGGTTTTTGGGTTTAAAATATCCGAGGGAATGCAAAAAGAAATAGATTTTGCTAGAACGAATAAAATTCAAATTAAATACTTTGATGTTAACTGTGAGGAGCTGAGGAAATGATAAATGATTACAAATATCAGAGGAAAAAGTTGTCTCGATCTGCAGCAGTACCAATGAAAAATATAAGGTTAGAACATAGGTATTTTGAAGTTAAATGGGACGAGGAAGAATATCATATTTTGCCTACTATTAGTTTTGGAATATGCTGTTACGCATGGTGTATATACTGTGACAAATGGCATATTCATGGGGTAGGAGACGGACATAGAGTAGCTCATTGTTACGATGATACACCATATACGAAAAAAGGATATATATTGCAGGAGGTTTTGCATAATGAAAAAAATAAATATTTTAGCAAATGAGTTTCTGTCAGCCTTTTTCGGAATAGATGACGATATTTGCTTTCGCATCTTTTCCGACCGCAAGGACGATGACGAGGACTATCGTGGCAATAAATATACAGAAAAGCTTAAAAATATAGATTCTCTGCTACCTACGTTGCAACAACACAATACAAAAAACAGAGGTATATTCTTTGTTATAAATTCCGGCGGTCACTCTGATGAAAATATTTGCAGAGTTAATGCCCAATTTACCGAGAGCGACACTCTTAGCTTTGAGGAGCAAATGGAGAGGATTGACAGCTTTCCTCTCCCACCATCCATAATTGTTAAAACAAAAAAGTCACTTCATACCTACTGGTTGATGCAAGATGGTGAAGTAGCACGGTTCCGTGAGCTTCAGCTAGGATTGGCAAAGCACTTTGATGGTGATACACAATGCCAGAACGAAAGCCGTGTGCTTCGGTTGCCTGGGTTTAATCATTGCAAAAATGAGCCTGTTGAGGTTGAATGTATAAAATTTGAGCCTAATCTCAAATATACACAAGCACAACTTGCAGAGCATTTGCCGGAAATTGAAATGCCCACAGCCCCTGTAACAGATGCTAACACCACTTTTGAAGGTAAGGTCGGCAGTGGGCAAAGGCTCCTTGATAACTGTGCCTTTTGTCAATATTGCAGAGATAATGCAAAAACCCTTTCCGAGCCTGTATGGTATGCCTTTATTTCAAATATGGCTTTGTCAAAGGACGGAGCCACTATAGTTCATGAAATAAGCAAGCCTTACCCCAAATACAACAAGGCTGAAACGGATGAAAAAATCTGCCACGCCTTAATAGAAAATAAGCCTCACACCTGTGCATACATACAAAACCGTCTTGAATTTAAGGGTTGTGGTGACTGCAAGGTTAAGTCCCCAATAGTCCATGCGGTTTTAACCCTTGCCGAACAGGTGGCGGAATTGTTGTTATCGGAAATTACAGAGGATTTAATATTTGACAGTAAAACAATAGAGCTTATGGGTTATGCTAAAAACAACCTCCCTGCTGAATACGGAAAGTTTAAAATGAAAATTAAGGGTAAAGTATCTATGCGTGACTTTGAAAATGCAGTAAAACACAAGGAAAAGAGTCGTGATTTTGCTACTGTTGAAGATATAGAAATGCCGCTTAATCTTCCTGGAATCAATATTCCCGGAGCAGTGCAGCCGCCTAATTGGGATGTTTCGATAGAAAAAGGTGTACGAAAAATACAGCACTCAAGAGATGGCGTAAACGTTGTCACCGCCTGCCCATCTCCTGTGGTAATATCAAAACGGTTCGAAAACGTAGACAATGAAAGCGAAAAAGTAGAACTGTCATTTTACAGGAATCACAGATGGAAACGCTTCACTGCACCTCGCTCTGCTGTTTTTAATAAATCTGTGCTTGTGTCCTATGGTGACAGTGGTCTGCCTGTTACATCCCTAAGTGCAACGGATTTAGTTATATACTTATCTGATTATGAAAATGCAAATATTAACACGATTCCTCTAATGAAATCTACCGAACGCCTCGGTTGGATTGGTGATGACAGCTTTTTCCCTTATACCGCACCGCAGGATGTCTGCTTTGAAACTGATTACAGGGAAACTGACGAGATATACAGCAACCTAAAGGAACACGGAAGTTATGAGGTTTGGAAGGTTGCAGCCTCCAAGATAAGAGAAAATCCGTTCAGTAGGTTCTTGATTGCGGCGTCATTTGCATCACCGCTGTTAGAAAAACTAAATCACAGGGTATTCCTTGTGAATATATGGCACGATACTAAAAGCGGAAAAACAGCGGTTATAAAGCTGGCTACAGCTGTATGGGGTAATCCTGTAAAAATTATGGGTAGCTTTAATGCTACTGCTGTTGGAATGGAACGCAGAGCCGATACATTAAGGCATATAGTGTTTGCCTTGGACGAGCGTCAGCTTGTAAATGAGAAACGACTATCCATAGGTCAGATAGTCTATGGCCTTGCAAACGGATTTGGTAAGATACGAGGTAACAAGGAAGGTGGAATTCAGGATGTAACCTCGTGGCGAAATATTATACTTTCCTCAGGCGAAGAGCCTCTTGCTGGTGAAGATACACATGACGGCATAAACACAAGGGTCATGGAGCTACACGGACAACCGGTTTTGCAGGATGAATATGCAAAAGAGCTGCATATTATCAGTGAAAAAAACTATGGTTTTGCAGGGAGAGAGTTTATTGAATATTTATGCAGCCTTATTCGCAGGGATAAAAAATCTGTACAAAGTGATTATGAGCAGATATATGTATCTCTGAAGGAGCGTTGCTTTGGGGCAAAGCATCTTGAAAACGCTGCGGTTGTGTGTCTGGGTGATTATTATGCTGATATCTGTATTTGGAAAAATGATAAAGCCTCTGCACTTAAAATGGCTGTTGAAATGGGTGTTGCAATGCTTGGAAACAATATTCAGCATGAAAAAGAGGACATTATCCTTCGTGCATGGCAGTATGTGTGCGATTGGTGCGTGGCAAATGATAAGGCTTTTGCTAACGATGCCCCGGTGAGATTTGGTATCAAAGAAAATGAGAGCACCTATTATGTTTTAAAATTTGCCTTGGATGACGCTCTCCAAAAAAAGAACTATCCGGTCGAGAAATGCAAAACAGGGTTCTTTGAGCGAGGCTACATGGCACAATGGAACGGAAAACGCCAAAAGCAGAAAAAGGTCGGTGGCGTTACAAACTGGTACTATGTAATCAATGTTTCGGATGATTATTGCACCGGCGATGCCATGCCACTTGTATGAGGTAACAAGCCAAAAAAGTTGCCGTGTTACCGTTTTCGTCAGTATTCATAAGGGTTTCGGGGAAAGTAACAAAATAATACGGTGTACCAATACCCTCATATAGGAATAAAATAATAAAAAATTTAGTGTGCTTAATTGCACCCTATATGCGAGATATATAATTTATTATTGTTACCATAAGTAATATAGTTAGTATTTATAAGGGTTTAGAGGGTAACATGGCTGTCTAAAATGCGTGTTACTCCTCGTTACCTTTGCACAAGGAGTTTAATACCAATGCTTGAAAAAGATATAGTGACATCAATTCTAAAATATTTAAAGACTGTGCCTCACTGCTTTGCTTGGAAAGAGCATGGCGGTATGTATGGCACAGCCGGTATTCCTGATATTATTGCCTGTATTGGTGGTATGTTTTATGCCTTTGAGGTAAAGACCCCTTCAGGAAAACTGACAAAGTTACAAGAAATAACGATACAAAAAATCAAAGATGCTAAGGGCGAAGCCTACAAAGTTACAAGTGTTAGTGAGGTTAAAAAAATACTTGAAAACTTGGAGGGTTAATATGATTACACCATATGAAAATTTGGCAAATGCAATAATTGAGCAAGCGGTTAAGGATTATAGAAATGCAGAAATATCACAATCAAAATCAGCAATTATACGTTTTTTTAGGTCTGATTATTTTAGAGCGTTAACAGATTTGGACCCAGAAATGTTAATAGAAAAGTTAAAAAAGGAGGAACTTGGTTATGACCGTTAAAGAATATTTGGATCAAGCAAGATACCTTGATATGCGAATTAATTCAAAAATGCAACAGGTTGAATCTCTAAATGAACTTGCAACCAAAGCTACATCAACAATTACGGGTATGCCAAGAACTCCAAGTCCTGCAACATCGCTTATGGCAGAAGCTATTGAAAAGATTATAGATTTACAAGCTGAAATTAACTGCGATATTAATGAGCTGGTAAATCTTAAACAAGGTATCTTGAATACTATTAAAGCAATATCTAACATAGAGTATCAAACAATTTTAGAAAAAAGATATTTGTGTTTCCATTCGTGGCAAAGGATAGCGGTAGCTATGGATTATGATTTACGCTGGCTTTATCGATTACATGGAAAAGCGTTAGATGAAGCACAAAAAGTACTTTATAAAAAAATATTGTAATTATCTTAAACTAGCCACTAAAAGCCATTGAAAGACACTATCGATTTATGTTACAGTTATAATGCGAAGAAAATATGTAAAGCCATCTCAGAGAAATCTGTGGTGGCTTTATCGATTACATGGTAGTGCATTAGAAGAAGTACAAAAAGCACTTGAAGGAGAAAAAATATTATAATTATCTTAAACTAGCCACTAAAAGCCATTGAAAGACACTATCGATTTATGTTACAGTTATGATGCGAAGAAAATATAAAATACCAAAAAAGCTCACTGCTGCCTAAGGCTTGTGGGCTTTTATTATGCCCAAAGCGAGGTGAAACAAGTGCCAACAAGTCCAAAGAAACCATGCAAGCACCCAGGATGTCCAGAACTGACAAACAAAAGCTACTGTCCACAACACAGCAAGCTATATGAAAAACAACGTGGCTACCCAAGTGAACGTGGCTATGACAGCAAGTGGCGAGCAATACGCAGACGGTATTTGATAGCGTATCCATTATGTTTAGAATGTATGTTAACAGGTGGGGTGGAACCTGCAACAGAGGTTCATCACATAGTTGCAATTCGAAATGGTGGAACGAATGATGTAGGGAACCTTGTTTCCCTTTGTAAGAGTTGTCATAGTAAGAAGACGGCAAGAGATGGTGGCTTTGGTAGGAATATTGTATATAAGTATTGATTATATTCGTTCAAATACACCCCCATGGGGTATCAATATCGTCAAAACGTGAACTTCAAATGAACGCAGCCTCCCTTGGCGTGAATTTTCGCAGTATTTGGGGGGCGGGGGTGTAAAATCTGTGACTGAGTGGGCTTAACCCCATATACAGCAAGGGTTTCAAGGTTTAATGAAAAATATGGGAAATTAAATAAAAATGCAAATGAAAACACCTTTTAGCCCAGTAATGACGTGGGTTTTAGGTGTTTTTGTAATTATTAATTAATTAAGCAAAATTAAGCGTTTTTAATACGTTTTTAAGGGGTTTTATTATGACGGAAATGCAGAAACAACAAATTAAGATAATGCGGATGGGAGGACACGGCTATAAATCAATTTCAACAAATTTGGGATTATCTCGTGATGCCATAAGGAAGTATTGTAAAAGAATGGCTCTTGACGGAGATGCAAAGTTCGTAAAGCTTAATTCAGTACTTATCCAAAGATGTAAATATTGCGGTAAGCCTATAAAACAAAAGCCCAAAATTAAAACAAAGATATTTTGTTGCAAGGAATGCCGAGAGAAGTGGTGGGCAATTAAAAATAGAGAGGATAATGATAATGAGCAAATTTAAAACAGCAGAATCAGTAACTGGTGGACACCCTGACAAATTATGCGATATAATCGCAGACAGAATTTTAGACGAAACATTAAAGCTTGATGCAAATGCACATGTAGCCTGTGAGGTTATGGCAACCAAAGGAAATATTATTGTTGCAGGTGAAATCACTGCAAAGGCTATGATTGAAGTTACAGATGTGGTTGTTGCTACCCTTTTTGATGTTGGCTATGACCCTTTTGAGTTTGATATTTCAAACCTTATTCATGAGCAAAGTCGAGATATAGCACAGGCGGTAAATAAAAATGATATAGGTGCTGGTGACCAGGGTATAGTTTATGGTTATGCTGATAGCGAAACCAACGAATATTTACCACTGCCAGTAGTGTTAGCACATCGCTTAACTAACAGATTAATAGTGTGTTGTGATACTGGCCATATAAATTATATAAAACCAGATGGCAAATCGCAAGTAACAGTTGAGTATGACGATGATGGTTTGCCAGTTAAAATTACATCAATTGTTATATCAATACAACACGAGGACGGAATTGCGAACTGGCTTATTAAAAAAGATATTAAAGAAAATGTAATTGATAAAGTAATTCCTAAATGCTTAATGGATAATAAAACCATAATTGATATTAACCCAAGTGGTCGATTCGTAGAAGGTGGCCCATCAGCAGACACAGGTCTTACCGGTAGAAAACTTATGGTAGATAGCTATGGTGGTCTTGCCAGGTTTGGCGGCGGAGCATTTTCGGGAAAGGATGCCACTAAGGTTGATAGAAGTGGTGCATACTTTGCACGCTATGTTGCAAAAAATATTGTTGCAGTAGGCTTGGCTGATAAGTGCGAAGTTGCAGTATCATATGCAATTGGGAAACCAGAGCCGACATCAATTAGCATTGATACATTTGAAACTGGAAAAGTTTGTGATGATTGCCTGCTTAAAATTGTTAAAAATGTTTTTGATTTTAGACCATCTGCAATAATTGATAAATTAAATTTAAAAGCACCAATCTATAGCCAAACTGCAGTCGGTGGGCACTTTGGCAAAGCACACTTTCCGTGGGAAAAGTTAGATATGGTAGATGTTTTGCTTTTGGAGGTGTCAAAGTGGTAGAACAAATTAAACCCAAAGCAATGGCAGGAGAAATTCCTGTCTACTGCGCTCACGATAAAATAACAGAAACAGCCACTCTTGTTGGCAATCCCAAAAATCCTAATAAACACCCGAAGGAACAAATAACCACACTTGCAAAAATTATAAAGTACCAAGGGTGGAGACATCCAATAGTAGTGTCAAACCGTAGTGGCTTTGTTGTAAAAGGTCATGGTAGGCTTATGGCGGCAGAAGAACTAAAAACAGAATATGTACCAGTTGACTATCAAGATTACGAAAGTGAGGCATCTGAGTATGCTGACCTTATGGCGGATAATAAAATACAAGAATTCAGCGAAATGGACATAAAGATGTCCGCAGATATTCTGCAGGATATAAAGTCAAGCGGAGATATAGAGCTTGAAATGACAGCTTTTACAGAAGAAGCATTAAACGAACTATTATCACAGCTAAAAGGCGATGAGGTTGTAGAGGACGACTGCGATATACCATTACCTGAAGTGCCTATTTCAAAGCAAGGTGATATTTGGCTTCTCGGTAGGCACCGCTTAATTTGTGGTGACAGCACATTGCCAGAAACATACGAAAAGCTGATGGAAGGTAAAAAAGCAAATCTTGTAGTTACCGATCCGCCTTATAATATCGACATCCAAGGCGGTACAAAAGATAAGTTGAAAATAAAAAATGATAATATGTCTGATTCGGATTTTTATAACTTCCTATTGAATTTTTATAAATGTACATACGATGTAATGTCAGATGGTGCTGCCATTTATGTATTCCATGCGGATACAGAAGGTATAAACTTCAGGTCGGCGTTAAAAAATACTTGATTTCATTTATCGGGTGTCTGTATTTGGGTAAAGAATTCATTGGTGCTTGGAAGGTCAGATTATCATTTTAGGCATGAACCTATTTTGTATGCCTTCAAACCTACTGGAACACATAAATGGTATACAGACCGCAAGCAGAGCACCATTTGGAATTTTGATAGACCTAAGAAATCGGAATTGCATCCGACGACAAAGCCTCTTGCTTTGATTGCCTATCCAATACAAAATTCATCAACCGTTAATGGTATTGTACTCGATCCATTTGGGGGTAGCGGTTCTACAATTATCGCCTGTGAACAAACGGATAGAATTTGTAACACCGTTGAGCTTGATGAAAAGTATGCTGACGTTATTGTAAAACGATACATACAATTCAAAGAAAGTTCTGAAGATGTTTTTCTTATGAGAGATGGTAAGAAAATTAAATATTCAGATGTCCCAAAGGATGTGAGCAATGATGCCTGAACTTACAATGGGCAGTTTATTTGATGGCTCTGGAGGGTTTCCACTTGGAGCAATTATTAACGGAATAACACCAATTTGGGCTAGTGAGATTGAGCCATTTCCAATAAGGGTAACCACAAAACGAATACCACAAATGAAGCATTATGGTGATATTTGTAAAATGAACGGTGCTGAAATAGAGCCAGTGGATATTATAACCTTTGGCTCGCCATGTACCGATCTTAGTTTGGCAGGGCGTAGATCTGGTTTAGGCGGTGAAAAATCATCGCTATTTTATGAGGCAATACGAGTTATAAAAGAAATGAGGTGTGCTACAAATGGAAAATATCCAAGGTTTATCGTGTGGGAAAACGTCCCAGGAGCATTCAGTAGTGGAAAGTCAAAAGACTTCCGTTCAGTCCTTGAAGAAATCGCAAAAATTAAAGATGAAACCATATCTATTCCTATGCCTCCAAAAGACAAATGGCTTTGTGCAGGCGAAATCGTGGGAGATAATTACTCCATCGCATATAGGACAATCGACGCGCAATTTTGGGGAGTACCCCAACGTCGTCGTAGAATCTACCTTGTCGCAGATTTTGGAGGAAAATCCGCACCCGAAATATTATTTGAGTCCGAGGGCATGTCAGGGTATACTTCGCAGAGCACAGGTGAGGGAGAAAGAATTACCTCCAATGCTAAAAGTTGCACTGGAGAGACAATCAGTTTTGAAACACAACTAACTGGCAAGATAATAAAATGTTATGGATTTGAACCAGGCGCAATGAGTAGATTGGGAGGACATTATTCATGTGAGCAAGCTTGCACATTAAGAGCACAAATGGGAGATAACCAATTATGTATAGCGATTATGAGTGAACGTCAAAAAGGTCTGCCTATTTCTGAAAATATAGCATTTGCTTTGCTTAATTCAGATTTCTTATCCCGACATCGGGATAAGAAATCTAATCCCGATGATTTAGTTATTCCGACTTTGTCGGATAAATGTTGATTTAATAGGTGTTTACGCATAATAACCTCCGAATAATTTTTATTGTTTGAAAAACAACAACCTACCCGCATATTACGAGTAGGTTGTGAAATTTAAGTTAAACCGTAGAGTTTTCGAATCATTTCCTCATTGCCTTTCCAAATAGGTGTATCTTCATTGTTGGAAAACTGTACAGGGTTAGCTTTAGCTATTGCTGAACGTTTCATTTCTGTATCTGACCAAGCATATACTTTCGTGGTTACTGGGTCAGCATGCCCAAGAAACTCTGAAAGTAGTACTTGTGGAAGACCACTGCGGTACAAATGCATTGCTCTAGAATGTCTAATTTGATGAGGTCTAACCCGTTCTGGTACATCATCGCAAACATCATGCCCTTTAGCAGAATATTTTCGCAAAAACAAAGCAACTGCATCGGGTGACATTTGATTACGAATACCATGGATGACTGTATAAAACAGATAGTCATCAGAACTTCTTGTTGCAACAGGATGATATACATCTAAATATCGTTTTAAATAAACTGCGATTTCTCCAGAAATCGGTAAGGATCTTGTTTTGTTACCCTTTCCACATACGCTAACTTGTGGTTCTGTTTTTCGTAAGTTCAATGCACTAAGTTTAATGTCAAGAATTTCTTGGCAACGAGCACCGATATCATACATCAGCAATATTAACGTTTTGTCTCTAAGTCCGATTGAAGTTAAGTCGTTAACCTGCTCTACTAAGACTTTAATTGCGGTTTCAGAAAGGAAAGCTACTGTTTTCTGTTTTGCTTTGCGCAACGTAATGGTTTTCATTTCTGCTTGCAAGGCAATTTTGGAGGGATCCACAGCCGCACAATAATTTAAAAACGACTTAACCGCCATCAAACGTTGATTGATGGTTGTTGCTGAACACTTGCGTTCAGTTTCAAGCCAATCAAGGAATTTTGATATATTGTCATAAGTGAGATTTTCAAATCCCACCTTTTCATATGATAAACCCAATGCCTCTTTAAAAAAAGTCAGCAACAATGACAGTGCCTCACGATAAGATTTTTGAGTATTTACGCTGAATTTCTTTTGTTTCACAATGTAAACATCAAGAAAATCTCTGATTCGGTTGTAAAAAGCGATATCATTAATCTTCAATTGGCACCTCCGTTGTAACATTGGAATACCAAGCTGTTGACAATTTACTCTGTTCACAGAATTCTGTTGGCATAAGGTGAATGTAATATGCAGTATTGGTTACATCTTTATGTCCCATATATGCACTGAGATACAACAATTTAGAGTTAACATCTTTACCCTGTTCAACCCATTGTTGTAAGCAATGTGTTGCAAAAGTATGACGTAAATCATATAACCGTGGCTTTGAAAATGACGAATCTGATATGTTTGACTGTTCGAGCAAAATATTAAAGTGCCTTTCTATCCATGATTTAACGTATGCACCGTTTGTTCGATCACTTTGAAAAAAATATTCCCTGTTAGGACATAACTGCTCCATTTTTTCGTTGTACCTCATACAAAGTGCCGTCATATCCTCTGCCATGACAACCAGTCGGTCTTTTAAGCCTTTGGACTGAATTATGCGAATTTCACCGTTGTTTAAGTCAATATTTTCCGATTTTAACTTTCGGGCTTCTCTCGGACGCAATCCACAGCAATATAGCAGCCTGAAAATAACTGGAACTATTAAATGAAGGTAAGGCGATTTAGTGTTTTGGGAACATCTGTCTGCACATTTAAATATTTTGGCAAGCTCTTCTTTCGTATAAATGCGTACTACATATCTGGGATCAGGGCGAGGATAGAATTCTACTGGTAAAACATAGGCATTTCTTCCCATGCCCGTCATGTAAATTCCGAGATTACGTACCGCAGCCATTCGATAAGTTTGATATGCGTTTTTGTATTCGTTGGGATTTTCAATCCATTTTCGCACAATCTGTTCTGTAAGTTCCAATTCATCAGGGAAATGGAGATTGCAAAATTCCGAAAATCTGTAGAGTATACGTTCTCCTTCCATGTAACGAAATCCGACTGTGCGTCGTAGACGAATCAACCCAATAATATATTCCGCAAATGCACCTTTAATATCAAACCTCATTCCAACACCCCCGAAACTCTGCAAATTTCAGTAAAACTTAGTGCACACTCCGACAGCCCATGAGAATCAGCACGAACGTATGATTTGAGGTTGTGTGGTTGCCTATGTCCGAGCACCTCGCATATTTTGTCATATGATACATCGGCATTTAACATTTTTGTAGCCAGATGACGTCGAAAACTATGTGAACCTTTACCGTGTTCGCACTCAACGCCTGCTTTTTTCATGTATTTTTTGGTGCAATTTGAAACAGTGGGTGCTCCCACTTCACGATATGGAGGACGAGATACGCAAAAAATAAACTCCGATACAACTTGTGGTCGGCTGGAAATAATGTAATCTGCTATTGCATTTCCCACATCATTTTCAAGTGGCAAAATAATATCGCCACCAGTCTTGTGCTGAGCAAACCTTAATTCAGCTTGAGGTTTATTCCAGTCAATATCGGTTAATTTTAGATTAGCAACATCAATTGCTCTTAAACCGAGTTTTGCTGATAAAAGTAACATTGCATAATCGCGTTTCCCGCTCGCTGTTGACCTATCTACAGATGATAGTATATTCGAAACTTCATCATCCGAGAAAGAAGGCATAACAGTTCTGTTTGTAGGGACAACAGGAGCAATGAGCCGTAAATCAGGAGCTACAATCTGGACCCCATTGAAAAAATCACCAAGATAACGAATTGCAGCACATGCCTCATTAAGCCCACGAGGATGTCTTAACTTTGCATAGCCTAAATACTCAGATATAATTTCAATGTTGATTTTGCGAACATCTGTAATCGAAGCTATTTGTAAGTACTCAAGAAATTGTCGTACCAATATTACTTGGCTTCGAAGAGTTGCTTTACACCAAACACCCCTTTTGCTCCAATAATTACTAAATTCTTTTAGAATTTCATCATAGTACGAATTTAGGGAGAATGAAAGCTTTTCCTTTTTAGGAAACACATGCCAACTGAATTTCCCAAAATGAAAATATTCATCCAGCAAGTATGCACATTTACGGCGATTATTAAAGGTAGACTGATATAAAGAACCTCGAGCATACTCGGAATGTGACAAATCTATAAAGTCCGCTGTAATTATGGGGTCGTATTCAGTTACGCCCAACTTTTGGTAATACTCGGCAATTCGGTTAAGCGAAGAAGTATAATGGGATTTTGATGTCACCGAATAATTCATTTGCGATAGCCACTCAAGCAACTTTGATTTCATAAGTTGAATTT
>Ga0247841_10005105_pt1 | contig 21674 bp, 21 predicted proteins | sample LaCruzMarch2015__2_FD_192410 | JGI IMG/M metagenome (GOLD analysis project Ga0247841, IMG submission 192410) | Freshwater microbial communities from meromictic Lake La Cruz, Castile-La Mancha, Spain - LaCruzMarch2015_18m | ecosystem: Environmental > Aquatic > Freshwater > Lake | place: Spain... | reverse complement strand
TTCGTATTATTTTTATCGTTTAAACTAGGATCTACTCTACCATTATGAACGTTATTGTATGGAGTATTTAAATTTAAGTTGAATAGCGAATTTTTAATAGAATTTTCATCAGCATCTATTATTTTAACATTGTATTGATTTTGTTGACTTTGTCTTGTTATGTCATTTGTTATTTTTTTGTACAACGCATCTTCGTCATCTTTTTCTATGTACACTTCTAAATTTTCAATATTTTTTAAATAGTTCGCATAGTTTTCTATTTCGCTCTTACTTGTAATTATATTGTTCTGTAGTAAATTGAAAATAGAGAGAATAATCATTTTCGTTTTTTTGAAAAAATTGTACATTTCTTTTGGATAGTTGTCTTTTATTTTAACTAGTTTTTCATCTATTTTGTATTTATAATATTTTTTATCATCTTTACCAATGTCATTTATTTTGAATAAATTCAATAGTTCATCAAAATTATAATTATGAATGTTTAAATCAAAATCAAAGGAACTCATGTTATTTTATATTTTTATCTTATTATAATATTTTAATAATATTCTTATATGATTACTAATTTACTATAATAATATAATAAATTAGTTTATGTGTGTGTGTAATTCTATATGTCTGTAATTCTATAGTTAAATCGAACGATTGTATTTTTAACACCGACTGTGGGTGTTTTAAAAACGATACTAATTACACATATTGGTATTAATGGATATGACGGACCATTTATATCTGACATCTTGTAATTTTTAATTATTTCTAATACGTTTGGCCATGTTAATGATGATAATACGCTGCAACAGTTTAAATCGCAAAAAGAATGTAGGTTTGTTATTTCGTTAGATAATTCTACTAGTGTTTCTATTGTAAAACAATTTCTAGAAACATTCAAATCATTTTCTAAATTAGATATAATTTTTTCAAGTAAATAAAAATTTTTACCTTCTGTACTTCTGTATTCTGGTAAAAATGAAATATAAGGTATTAAAACCTTGTTATTGCTGTCTGTTAAATTATTTTTGTTTATTCCAAAATTTTCACCATAAGGATAAAAAATCGTTTGAAACAAATCTTTTGTTATTATTATCTCATCTAAATTGATTATATGGTCATCACACATTTTTTCAATTGTAGTATATTCTTGACATAATACAGCAACATCAATACTAACTTTATTATCAATACTTTTTAAGTTGTTCATGATAGTTTCATTTGATTTATGACTTAAGTATTGATCTTGTTGTTGATGTTGTTGTTGTTGTTGTTGCTGTTGTTGTTGCTGTTGTTGTTGCTGTTGTTGTTGCGTTGTCTTTTCAAATAAACTCTCACTGTTTGTTGTGTTTGTTGTAATTTCAGTACTTGCTAATGAAATTGTAGAGTTAATGTCATTATTTATTTTTTCAGAACTGCCACTACTGCAAATGCTTTCTATGTCATCGAGTTCAAGAATATTTATACTTTTATTTTTTTTTGCCCTCCAACTTTTAGCGTTTTCATTAACGATCGATATTTCAAATGTGTCATCATCGTTACTGCTTGCATTGGTGCTTGCATTGGTGCTTGCATTGGTGCTTGCATTGGTGCTTGCATTGGTGCTATTTTCTGTCCAACTTGTCATACTATTTAATGACCCAAGACTTTTGCTTGTATAAACACTTTCTGCGTCGTTATTGTTGATAATAGTTTTGATCATTTAATTAATAATAAGTATTATTATATAGTATTTATTATTTATTTTTAAAAACTTTTTATTATGTTACTCTAAATAATAATTTATACATATAAAAAAAATTGAAATATTTTTACAATTACTTATGTTATTAAAGTTGATGATATTAATAACATGACACAACAATTGTCTTCAAAAGAAATTAGTGATTTAGAAACATTTATTAAAAGTAATAAACCTGGACATTTGTGTATGTCTTATAATACTATGTACAAAGGTAAAAAAAATTATGCACAAATTCTTGATAAATCTATAGCTACATATATGATTTTTAGTTGTGAAGGTTACAACACTTATGCTTTGTATAAATCTGTTAGTGGCAAAGTATATATTTTTAGTGTTTACATGCAAACTCCAGAGGATTATTGTTCAACGGATATATTGTATTTTTAGACCCCTGAAAAAAGAAAATAAAAAATGTGTAGTCATAAATGCTGCTTTTTAAAAAAAATTGAAAACTTTTTCATATTTTTTTCATTTTGTATACATATGATTTACAGATTGATTGAAATTGAAATATGAATTCTGATAAGGTTGTTGTTGGTATGGAAATGTTTGATAAGTATCTTGAGAGAAGTGATATGAAAAAAAAACCTTACCAGCACGAAGGTGTTAAATGGTTATTACAAAATGAGTTGCGTGTTGATGGCATGCGAGGTGGTTTCGTAGCTGACGAAATGGGTCTTGGTAAAACTATTATGATGATTGGCTTATGCGTTGCTAATTTTATGCATAAGACACTGATTGTTGTTCCGCCAGTTTTAATCGACCAATGGTTTGCACAAATATACCGAACCACTGGTCATAAGTGTCTTGTGTATCACGGTGAAAACAAAAAAATAATTAATAACACTGGGTTATCAGGTTTAGATAAAGCGGTTATTGTACTTTGTAGTTATGACTCAATAACTCTTACTCGTGAAAAGAAAAAAAGACAGCCATTGCATGGTGTTGGCGTTGGTGTTGGTGTTGATGTTGAACCTGTAATTAGTAGTGGTAATAGTAATGGTTCTGTTAAAAAACAATTCGAAAACTCTTTATTACATAAGGTCAAGTGGGATCGTGTAATATTTGATGAAGCACATCATTTGCGTAACAAGAGCACGAACAGGTACGTAGGTGCGAAACTATTAAATTCAAAAATTAAATGGTTGGTTTCTGGAACACCTGTTCAAAATAAAAAAAACGACTTTTACGCGTTGTGTTCTTTGATAAATTTACCAGCTTCTTACTATACTAATTCGTCTAATTTAATTGAAATCGCGCGCAACCATATTTTGAAAAGAACTAAAAAACAAGTTGGTATTGATTTGGCTGATGCTGTACAAAATAAAAAAGTTGTTGATTGGAAAAACATGGATGAGCTAAAATTCTCTGAAAAAATTCATTCATCGATTTCACATTTGCATGTAAAAATGAGTGAAGCAAAAGCAAATAATGATGCCAGGACTGTACGATTGGGGCGATATGAGTTGCTTACTTTATTATTACGCGCAAGACAAACTTGTATCTATCCTAAGATGTTAGAAAATAAATTTGCTGTTGAAAGCGAAAGTATCAATTTAGATGTGGTGTTTAAAAGTAGAAGTAAATTAAATAGTGTTATTGAAACTATTTTAGAGAGAAAAGATAATGGTAATGGTAAACTGGTGTTTTGTCATTTTAAAGAAGAAATGAATGAAATTGCTGAACGTTTGCGGGTTGAAGGTCTACAAGTCGGAGTGTTGGATGGTAAGACTAGCAAAGGGATGCGCGCAAATATGTTGTGTGAAAAAAATGATGTGCTGATAATGCAAATTCAAACTGGGTGTGAAGGTTTAAATTTGCAAGATAATTATAGTGAAATATATTTTGTTAGTCCAAATTGGAACCCATACATTGAGGATCAGGCAATAGCAAGATGTCATCGCATTGGACAAAAGAAAACTGTCTTTGTTTGGCGATTTGAAATGAGTAATTTTGATTTAGGGCTTTGCGTAAAAAATTTGGACAAACATGTAGTGGATATTCAAAATGGTAAACGCGATATGGTAAATAAAATTATTGTGTAACTATACTATATTTGTAATGTATTTGTAATAAATATTTTTTTATTATTTTTTGTTGAATAAATTTTATAATATTTAATAATACTATAAATGGAACTTATAATAAGTACATTGCGGGAACTTAAAAATTTGGGATGTTGTGCAATCAAAATTTCTTTTGAAGATGAAGGTGCGTTATATAATGAAGTTATTTCTATGCGTAAAATAACGGCTGAACTTGGAATTGAACTTACTGTTAAAATAGGGGGTTGTGAAGCAAAAAGGGATATAATTGATTGCATGGATTTGAATTGTGATACAATCGTTGCGCCTATGATTGAAAGTGAATTTGCATTGAAAAAGTTTTTAAAATCATTGGATGCATGTAAATGTGATAAAAAAAAAGGATTTAATTTGGAAACAATTCAAGCTTATAATAATTTAAGTGAATTATCTGATTCGTTTGATTGTCTTGACTATATTACTCTAGGAAGGCATGATTTTGTGAAATCTTTATCAAAAGATTCTGAACATGTTGACAGTGAAGAATTATATGAAATTGCTGAAAAATTGTTTACATTTGTTAAAAATAATCATAAAAATACAAAATGTTATATGGGGGGCAATTTAAGTAAAAATTCAATTGATTTTGTTAAAAAACTTATTGATAATAATTTATTAGATGCTTTTGAATCACGATATGTTATTTTCAACGTGGATAACTTAGTTGACACCAAAAATTTAGATAAGCATATAGAATTAGCACAATTATTTGAATATGAATGGCTTAACTTAATACGCAATAGATATTTAACTCAAGCTAATAAAGATTTTAAAAGAATTGAAACAATTAAAAATAAAATTAATAAAAACAATACAACTGTTTAGAAATATTTTCAATAGTTAACTATGTATATTCGTAATAATAAAAAATATATTATTTTTATAATATTATACTATGAATAATATTATAGATCAACATGATTTATTTATTTTTGATTTAGATGATACAATAGTAAAAACTGAACATATTCACTATCAATCGTGGTTATTAGCTTTAGAATATATGTTAGGTTATAAGTATCACATTGAACCTAAGGAATTTTATTCCATTTTTCATTCTAATTATCAAAATAGTATTAAAGATTATCTAAAAAATACTCATAATATAGTAGTTGAAGAAATTATTAAAGAAAAAGACAAAATTTATTTTGATTTAATATGCAAATTCAAAAATGAAATTAAAATGATAGATGGATGTGAAGATTTTATAAATAAAATTATAGATAATAATAAAAAATTTATAATAGTTTCAAATACGGTGAAACAACAAATTGATTTTTTTTCAGATTTGTTTCCTATTTTAAAACAGTCAACAAAAAATTACTACAGAGAATTATTAAAAACCAAAAAACCAAATCCAGAATGTTATTTAAAAGTAATAGATGATTTTCCTAATATGAAAAAAGTAGGGTTTGAAGATAGTATAACGGGAATACATGCTATAACAAGAGTTCCCGAAATTAGTGCATATTATATAAATTCAACAGAATATGTCCATCATAACTATATTTTAGAGAATTATGATGTTTCACATATAAATAATTATAATGACTTGTTTTGATAATTTGCGTAGTAAAATTTAAAAATTAATACTGAAAATTTATAATAATTATTAAATGATAATTTTAAATACAGATAAATATAAACATATTATTTTTATTTGTCCTAAAACAGGTTCATGGAGTTTAAGGCATTTATTGTATTCGAATTTTGATATTATACCAATAGATATTAGTGATTATAAAGGTGAAACGGGTTGTTATGAAATATCTGATAAAACAAAACATTATAGAGATTTTGTACTACACATGGGTCTTTCTGAAGGATTACAGTTATTAAAAAATAAAATAAATGTTAATGATTATATTAAAATTGGGTTTGTTAGGCAACATTTGGATAGGTTACTAAGTATATATAAATTTGATAATTTGGACGAACATTTTTATGAAAAGTATGACCCAGAATATAATATTAATTCCCAAAGACCGACATTTAATGACTATTTAATAAAAATACAAAATAAAGAAATGTATAATAATACTTTATATAATTTAGATAGATATTATCTATCTGAAAATAATGAATTATTAACGGATAAATTATATGATTTTCATAACTTTGCAGAAGAAATAAAGACTTTGTTTTTAGATGAATTTCAAATTCATTTATCAAATGACGAAATACCCCATTATCACAAAACAGAGAATACAGTTATTGATTACAATGAAGAACTACTAGAAAAAAGCATAATTTATGATTTGTATTTATCAAAAAAAAATATATTAACAAAGTATATAATTCAATGAAAATCAAGGTAAGTGATTTTATAACCAATTTTTTAATTAAAAATGGTTTAGACACAGTTTTTACTATTACTGGTGGATTTGCTATGCATCTAAATGATTCTTTCGGTAAAAACACTGACTTTGATATTTATTATCAACATCACGAACAAGCATGTGGTTATTCAGCAACCGGATTTACTAAGACAAATTCAAAACCATGTATTGTTTGTACAACAGCAGGTTGTGCTGCAACAAATGCAATATCTCCTTGTTTAGTTGCACATCAAGATAGTTTACCTATATTATTCATATCAGGCCAAGTAAAAAGTAATGAGACTATTAGATCAATTAATACAGAACAAATGAAATTAAGACATTATGCAGGCGCAGATTGTGATATTATTAGTATAGTAACCCCAATAACCAAATTTGCTTACGAAATAACTAAAATAGAAGAAGTTATGCCTATATTGATAGAGGCTATAAAAAATTTGATAAACGGAAGACCCGGACCTGTATGGTTGTCAATACCTGTTGATATACAAGGATTTCTAATGGAAGATGATGTAATCCCTATTATTGAAAAAGACATAATAACTCACCAAGTCACGTCTCAAGGTCTAGAAGAGATTAATCAATTATTATTAAAATCAGAAAGACCTATGATAATTGCTGGAAATGGAATTAAATTGAGTCACTGCAATGAAAAATTTAAAGAATTTTTAGAAAAATATAAAATACCTGTAGGTGTGACATTTCATGGCACTGATTTAATAGAGACAAATAATGAATTGTATGTTGGAAAAATTGGCTTACTCGGAGATAGAACAGGAAATTTTGCAATACAAAACTGTGATTTAATAATATCGTTCGGGTGTAGAATGTCTCAAGCAATAATAGGGTATCGTTCAGATTGGTTTGCTAGAGAAGCAAAAATTGTTTATATAGATAACGATGAAAATGAATTAGCAAAAACAAATACACATTACGAAGTTAAAATAAATATGGACCTTAATTTATTTTTTAATAATTATAATTATGAAGGAAAAAAATATGATTCATGGGTAGAAAAATGCAATCATTGGAAAAATAAATGGCAATTTGAAACCCCAAGTGATTTATCTGATGAAAATGGAATTAATCCTTATCATTTGCTTAAAATATTTTTTGATAAAGCTCCTGAAAATAAAGTTATATTATGTTCTTCAGGGTCAATAATTACAAATGTATGGCATATGGTGAATGTAAAAAAAGGAGATAAATTCATCATAAGTAGTCAAGGCGATATGGGGTTTGAACTTCCAGCGAGCATAGGATCACAAATTGCCGAGCCAGGTAAAATGGTAGTTCCAATATTTGGCGAAGGTTCTTTTCAATTGAACATACAAGAATTGCAAACAATAGTTCAATACAAATTACCTATAAAAATTTTGTTATTTAATAATGGTGCATACGGCGCTATTGAAATAACACAAAAGAATTTTTTTAAAGCTAAATTTGGTGTAGATTGCAGCAGCGGATTATCTTTTCCAAATTCAGAAAAAATCGCAAATGCGTATGGAATAAAATATTTATCAGTTTCAAAAAATGAAAATATTGAATCTGTCATTCAAGAGTTTTTAAGTTATAATGAAGGACCTATTATTTTAGAAATTTTTTGCTGTATTCAAGGCCGCGTTCCAAGATTAAATGCTATTAAAAACGAAGATGGAACATTTACAAATAGACCTTTTGAAGATATGGACCCATTTTTAGAGAGAGAAGAGTTTAAAAATGAAATGATTGTGAATATTTTATAAAAATATATAATATGAGGGTATCAATTATAGGAACTGGACAAATTGGCAAAGATTTATTATGTAAAATATCTAAATTAAATTTTATAAAAATAGTGGCATTTGTTGGAAGAAGAAAATTAACAAAAGAAGAAATTCCAGAAATAAATTTATTAGATGAAATAATAATTTCTGAAAAAAGTATACAATTTTTTATTGATAATCCTAATTGTTGTGACGTTGTATTTGATTGTACAGATGCTTATTCTGCAATTATAAATAGTAAGATTTTTGAAGAGCAACAAATAACTATCATTGATATGACTCCTTCTAATTTAGGTAAAATGTATGTTCCAAATATAACACCTATTAATAAAAAAAATTTAAATATGATTACTTGTGGTGCACAATCTTCTATTCCAATATTAAGATATTTTAAAGAAAATTTATTCAATATAGAATATATTGAAGTTATATCACAAATTTCATCAGATAGTGCAGGTATGGCAACTCGTATTAATGTCGACAAATATATTGAAACTACAGAATCCGCAATATCAGAAATTGTTGGTATTAATAATAATAAAGTTATACTAAATTTAAATCCATCTAAGACAGCCTATATGAAAAATACTATATATATAATCACTAATGATAATATAGACTTAAATAAATTTGAAAATTTCGATAACTACATAAATTCAATTAAAAAATATATTCCTAACTATGAAGTCAGCAAACCAAAAAAATTTTTTAATAATATTTTAACTATAAATATTAATATAAAAGGAAGTGGAAACTTTATACAAGAAAATTATGGTAACTTAGACATAATAAATTGTGCTGCTATAAATGCATTAATTGAATTATCAAAAAATTGATTAGATAATAAAAATTCTTAGATAAATTTTTTATATTATATTTTTATATAATATAAAAAATGAAGGTTTGTGATATTATTTCTAATTTTTTTATTAAAAAAGAAATTAATATTGTCTTTGGTATAATTGGATCTGCTAATTCAAAAATTTATGATTCTCTTAGTAGTCATAATATTAAAATTATTAATGTTCATCATGAACAAACTGCAATTATGGCCGCGGCATCTTATTTTAGAACAAGAGGGAAAGTTGCTGCTGCATTAGTAACGGCAGGTGCAGGTGCTGCTAATGCAATAACTGGTATATTAGGTGCATGGGCAGATTCAATTCCAGTATTAGTATTTACAGGACAAGAATCTTCAAATTATGTTAAAGAACATAGTTGCCGAAGAATGTATGGTACACAGGGATTTGATATAGTTGACATGGTTTCTAAAATAACTAAATATGCTAACATACTTTTAAATGAAGATTTAATACAAAATGAATTAGAGTTGATGTTTTCGAAGGCAAATAATGGTAGAAAAGGCCCTGTTTTATTAGATATACCATTTGACATTCAATCTAAAGAAACAGATATTCTTGAATGGAACGAATATATACCTGATATAATAAATGATGGTATTAGAAATATGAATGAATTAATTCATAACTCTAAAAAACCTGTAATTATTGCAGGTCATGGAATTAAACTATCAAATTCAGTAAAATTATTTAAGGAAGTTTTAAATAAACTTCAAATACCAGTTTTATTAACATGGTCTGGTATTGATATATTGGATAACTCTCATCCACTTTATTTTGGGAGACCGGGTGTTTATGGTCAACGTGCAGCTAATTTCATTCTACAAAATTCAGATTTATTAATAGTATTAGGTAGTAGATTAACTCTTCCTCAGTCAGGATATGATTTCAAAGAATTTGCTAGAAATAGTTTTATTGTTATGGTTGATATTGATAAAACCGAATTTAAAGAATTTGTTGATTTATGTATAAATACAGATTGTAAATTATTTTTAGAACAAATTTCTAATTTTAGTTATTTAAATGAAGAATGGTTATATGAATGTAATAAAATTAAAAATAGATTTCCAATAATTGAAAAAAATCATGTTGATAATATATTTCCTAACTCATATAGAATTGTTGATAAAATATCAGACTATTTAAAAAATGACCAAATCATTGTTACCGACATGGGAACTGCATTATTATCTGGACATCAAGCAATAAAACTTAAATCAGAAAATATAATGTTTTCATCTTATGGATTAGGAGAAATGGGTTTTGGTTTACCAGCTGCAATAGGAGCAGCATTTGGAGACATGAACAGGGAAGTTTTATGTTTAAATTGTGATGGTAGTATGATGATGAATTTACAAGAGTTACAAACTATAATTCAACATAAGTTAAAGATAAAAATTGTTATTTTTAACAATGATGGTTATTTAATGATCAAACATACCCAAAAAATGCTATTTAAAGGAAAATATAATTCAGTAGATTCTAACACTGGTATTGTTTTACCAGATTACATTAATTTAGCTAATGCATTTGGTTATAAAAATTATAGAATTAAAACTTGGGAAGAATTTGATATTTTTTTCCCAGAATTTATGAGTTTAAGTGAACCTACAATATGTGAAATATTTATGAATCCAGATCAAGATTTTATACCAAAGGTAAAAGGTCTTTTAGATAATAATAATAAAATTTTTGCCCCTCCGATAGAAGAATTATCTCCTCTTCTTGACTATGATACTATTAAAGAAATAATGGGAACCAATATTTCTGAAAAATCACATATTATATCAAGGATTTAGCAATAATATATATTAAATCCTCTTGTCCTGCAACAAGCTCATGTTTTACCAACTCATCAATAATTTTAGTATAAGGAATATTATATTCTTCACTTGCTTTTATTATATGCTTTTCAAATCCACTAAATAATTTATTTTTACCAGTTAATAAATGTATAGGTTTCGAAGTAGGAGAAAAAAATTTTGTTTTTTCACAATATTCAATTATTTTATTTTTATCAATATTTTTTTGTTCATGTAGAAATACCATTACTTCAAGTGGTGTATTACCTGCTCCGGCTCCAAAACCTTTTATAGTTGTATCTATAAATGAAGCTCCACTTTCTATAGCAGCAAGAGAATTAGCAACTGCTAAATTAAAATTATTATGACCATGAAATCCAATAGGTATTCCTAATTCAGTTAATTTTTTTACTCTTTCTGAAACATCAGATGGTAAAAATGATCCCGAAGAATCCATAATAATTATTCCTTTTGCACCGTAAGATTTCATTTTATTAGCTTCATTAATTAATACTTCTGTTGAACAAGATGCACACATCATAAGTACACCATAAACTAATTTATTTTTATTTATTAAATATTCAATATGAGATTTAGTTATTGAAGCTTCTGTACAATGACTTGCAACTCTAAATATATCAACTCCTAATTCTATAGCTACATCAATATCTCTTTTTACTGTTGCTAAACCTGGAATAATATGAACAGATAATTTAGTTTTTTTAAGATATTTTTTTGCTAAGGATATAATTTCATAATCAGTAAGCAATGATTTTCCAATAAGGATAGATGAAGCTCCTAAACCATTTCCATGTCCAACTTCTATAACTTCAATACCAACTTCTTCTGCAAATATACAGTGATTTTTAATCATTTCTTCAGTTAGTTGGTGTGCAATTGCGTGAGAACCATCTCTTAGTGTTAAATCATGATACATAATATATAATATTATATAATTATAATTAATATATATTTATAAAATAATATTTAAAAATAATATTTTTAGTCATTTATATAATGAAAGTACTTTTAACTGGAGCAAATGGTTTCGTTGGAATTAATATTCTAAATGAAATAATTAATAATACAGATTGGTATATAACTTGTTTAATTAATAAAAATGAAGAAAATATACCTAAACATATTAATAAAATTTATGATTTATCATCTGATGAATATTATGAAGTAATTATACATGCTGGTGGAAATCCATCTTCTAAATCTTGTATTGAAAACCCAACCTCAGCTTTAAGTGATAATATAATTACAACATTTAATATATTAGAGTACGCACGTAAAAATAAATGTTTAAAAGTTATATTCATGAGTGGAGTTGAAGTATATGGTTTTGCTACATCTGAAAGTTCTGAAAAAGATATGTTAATATCAAGAAATATGTATGGTGCATCAAAAGTTTCATGTGAACATATGTGTTCTGCATATTATTATTCATATGGTATTTCAAGTGTTTGTATTAGATTATTAAATACTTATGGTCCATATTGCCAACCAGAACGTTTTCCATCAATAATCAAAAAAAAATTTGATACAGAAGAAAATCCTCATTTTATACTTACTAGTAAAGCTACAAAACGGTGGTTAGAAATAACAGAAATGGCAAAACGTATTATTCTAATAATAAATAATATGAAACAAGGTTTTGATGTTTTCAATTTTGTTGGCGATGAAGATTTATCTTTGGAAGATTTTATAAAAAAATTATCATGTGGTAAAAATTTCACATATGAATATAAAATTGATAATTTATCCGGATATAATCCAGATTATAATGCAAATGGAAATAAATTTTTAGAATATAGAAATAATTTATATCCAATTGCACTATAATTTATATATTTATAACTCATATAATTTTATATAATGTAATAGTTTATTTTATATTATTTAAATAAAATAAAATAAAAATATTTTTATTTTAATATCATTATATAGTTAAATTTATAATAATTTATTTAATTCATTCTTAAAAAAATCATAATATAAATCAAAATTTATTTCAAATGGTTCTTGACGACCATTATTTGTAGTTGTAATTTCGATAGGACAATAAATTCCATCATAATTATTTAAAACATCAATTTGATTATGCTGAAAACAATATGCCTCTTTTGGACCAAAATAAATTAATTTAACATTATAAATCATATTCAATAAATTAATACTAGAAGTTCCAATAACACCAATAAATATTTTACTTCTAATTACATCTTCAAGTATGTTATAAAAAGAATTTCCAATTAAATTTTTAAATATAATATTTCCATATCCATTAAAATTTTGAATAATTTTATTAGCTATTTCATTTTGATCAGTAAAACCTTTATTTTTATCAAAGTCAATAATTCCATTCTCTAATGTAATAGAATTTGTTTGAAAAAAACCGGTTATATTTATTTTTATGATATACTGTTTATAATCTTCTAATAATTTTTTAATTAATTCTACATAAAAAATATCTTGATTAATTAAAAATCTTCTATGAGTTCTAATTTCAATAGTAATTTCTAAAATATTATTATTTATTATTTCTGAATTTATATTATCTTTTGTTATTATATTATATGTTTGATTTATAATATTTTTAACATTTTTATCAATATAAAATGAATTAAGAAAAATAGGAAAAATATTGGTTAAATTTTTAAAATGCCAATGACGACATTCTCCAAATAGATCTGAAAATTTTAGTATATTAAAATTATATTTTTCTTTTAGAAAACATTCTATATTAAATGCGTCATATGGTCCTATAATTATTCCATCAATTTTATCATGATAATTTTTATTTTCTAAAAAATAATATAATCCTGATACTTCATTCCATAAATAATGACCTACATTCATATTAAATCCAAAAAATAAGTATTTTTTATAATAATTAACTGGTGATATTAAATTTTGATTATTATAACCCCAAGTAATTGTATTAATTATATCGTTAAAATATCGATATGATTTATCTTTTGCATATGGATCTAGAAGAATAATTTCTTTTTTATTTAAATAAAAAATAAAATTTATTTCCATAACTTCGGGAACAGGAACAACTATAAAAGGATCATTTTCATTACAATAATATAAAATAATTGCATTATCTAAATAATTAAACAATACATTATATACATTATAAAATTTATAATCTACTACATTAAGAAATTCAATTTTATTATCATCCATCATTGAATATAACAATTTATTTGTAGATGTAATATATTGTGTAACTGGAAGTTGAGAATTAGGTAAATTTAATTCTATTTCCTTAATATTATTTTTATTAGAAATATTATAATATTCTAATGCGTCAGCTTCATCTAGTTGAAAAACTTTCCAAGTATCATTTAAATATGTATAATCTCCTATAAAAGTTTTATTCATATATATAACTAAATAATATAAATTATAAGAAAAAATATTTAGCTCATTGCAATTCCTAAATCCCTACTAACATCTGCTATAATTTTGGTGTCATCGTAATGTGTAACAGCTTGAACAATTGCTTTGGCTCGTTTTTCAGGGTCTGAACTTTTAAATATTCCTGAACCAACGAAAACACCATCCATACCTAGTTGCATCATCAAAGCAGCATCCGCTGGAGTAGCAATACCTCCAGCTGCAAAATTTACAACTGGTAATTTGCCTAATTCTTTCACTTCTTTTAATAAATCATAGGATACTTGCAGATCTTTTGATAGCTTAAACAATTCATCTTCATGCATAGATTGAACTCTTTTAATTTCACTCTGAATGGCTCTTGCATGCTTAACGGCGTGTAAAACATTTCCTGTTCCTGCTTCACCTTTTGTTCGCAACATAGTTGCTCCTTCACCAATACGTCTTAAAGCTTCTCCTAAGTTTTTACACCCACATAAAATTGGAATTTCAAATTTATGTTTATTTAAATGATTTTCATCGTCTGCCATTGTTAATACTTCACTTTCATCAATAAAATCAATATTCAAAGCTTGTAATATTTGTGCTTCGACAATATGACCAATTCTAGCTTTCGCCATTACTGGAATAGTGACAGCATTTTTAATCTGTAAAATCATTTCAGGATCACTCATTCTAGCAATTCCACCTTGTTTACGAATATCAGAAGGAACTCTTTCTAATGCCATAACAGCCACAGCTCCTGCTCTTTGAGCAATAATTGCTTCTTCTACGTTTACCACATCCATAATAACACCTCCTTTCAACATTTGCGCTAGTCCTCTTTTCAAAACAATACTATCTGACATATGATTATATATTTACATATAATCATATCTTTAAATGTGTAATAATATTTTTTATTTATAATTTTCACTATTTTTAATTAAATGAATAAAATATTCATGCCAAGAAAAATCACTAGACAATTCTGGGTGAAACGATGTTCCTAATATATTATTTTGTTGAACAGCTACAATATTTTTATCACAAATTGCTAATATTTTAGTATTATTATAAACTTCTTTTATTATAGGAGCTCTTATAAAAATTGCAGGGTACTCTCCATCTTTATTGAATTCTTTTGGATATTCAATATTTTTTATAAAACTTTGCTGCTGAGATCCAAAAAAATTTCTTTGTATAACAACATCTAGTCCACCTACATGTTTTTGATGCTCTATTTTACCTAAAATCTCATTAGACAATAATATCATTCCTGCACATGTCCCCCATACTGGTTTATTTTTTTTAATAAAAAATTTAATTTCTTCAAATATATTGTCTTCTATAATAGACATTGAGGTACTTTCACCTCCCGGTATAATAATACCATCACATGCGCGTATGTCTTCAGATTTTTTAATTAATATATTTTTCACTTGTAATTTATCTAGAATGCATTTATGTTCTATAAATGCTCCCTGCAAAGCCAATATTCCTATAATCATTATTTAATACATAATAGTAATAATTATAAAGTTAAGTATTAAACTTATTCTTTAGATCGCAATAAAAAATATTCTTTAATTTTGTCACAAACGTAATCACAATCTTCTACTGTCATACCATGATGAGCTCCTAATAAAAATCCTTCTGCCATAATACGATCTGAGAATTCAAACTCTTCCAAATACTCACGATACACTGGATGTCTCGTTACATTACCTGCAAAACAAACACGTGTTTGTATGTTATTCTCTTCCAAAAATGTTAACAATGCCATTCTATCCTTGGTCATAAAAGGTATAGCAAGCCAGTCGGTATTAAATGTATTAATAGGTAATAATATTTCAGGGACCTCTTTTAAATTTTCAATATATCTATTAAAAATGGTTCTTCTCTTCTCTCTAATCTCTTCAATTCTTGCTATTTGAACTAATCCAAAAGCAGCATTTACTTCGGAAGACTTCATGTTATAACCGACGGCTCCATATAAAAATTTATAATCATAAGGAATACCATCAATACTATATTCAAAACGCGTTTTGACGTCTTCTGAATTATCACCAATTCTACCCCAATCTCTGAACATAGTAGCTCGTTTTAATAATTTTTCATCATTTAACATAAGCATTCCTCCTGAACCACATGCAGTAATTAAATGAGATGAATAAAAACTAGTTATTGCAATATCAGTTGATGGAGTAGAAGTAATAGTATCTGCAGAGTCTTCAAATAGAATAATATCAGGACCTACTAATCTTCTAATTTCATCCCAATCTGGTTTTGAACCAATTAGATTTGGTAGAATAATAACCTTAGTCTTATCAGTTACCTTTTCTAATACTTGTTGAGGTGACGGTACGTAAGTTCCTATTTCAACATCACAAAAAGTTGGTTTCAATCCACATTGAATAATTGGAGCTAAAGTAGTAGAAAATGTACAAGCAGCAGTTAAAACTTCAGAATTTGGTTCTAGATCAAGAGCATTTAATCCTAATAAAATAGCAGAAGATCCACTATTTACAAATAATCCAAATTTTTTGCTAAATAGTTTAGATACTTCTTTTTCAAACTGAACGCTTCGAGGACCAAATCCAGCCAACCATCCATCATTCAAACATTCTAATACAGCTTGAATTTCTAACTCACCATAAGCCTCTTTTTTATTTGGAGCGTACCAAACTTTTTTATTTTGAGACAACGACATTTATATAATTACTAAATAATTTATTTTTTTTTAATTATGCTTTTACAAAAAATTTTCTAAAAATGGAGGTATTGTTTGTTTTTGACACATATCAAATAAATGTCTGTAATATCCTTCATTATTTTTATTCAATTCATTTTCTAAAATATAATTTATTTTATCTAAATTATTTCCATAAACTATACCTCTGTTATAAATGTTATTTTCAAAATTATATACTTTATTTTTAAAAAATTCTTCTTCAGATACACCATCAATTTCATGTATTATTGGTATACATCCACATACAGCAGCATACATAATATACGCTGTGTTAGCATCATATGAATAAAAATATTTACATTTGTTAAACATATTATTTATCTCATTTAACGAAAGATTATCAATACATACACTATTTGGTGGGTGTATATAATTAATATTTTTATGAACTAATGGACCTTTTTTAACTAAATAACAAGTTTCAGTTCTTTCATTTTGTAAATTATTATTTTTAAAAATAGGGTTAAAAAATGGACAACAAAGTTGTTTATCTATTTTTTCCCAATGGTAAATTAAGTCCGTTGAATTCCAATTTTTATAATGATCTAATGGCATTTCAATCCCCAGTTCCAATAATATCCATCTTACTACATTTTTTGCATTTAAAGGATTACCGCTTACTATTTCTGGATAAATGACAACAGTATTATCATTTATTTCATCTATTCTTGCAAAATCATTACAAAATGGATTTTCATATCTAATATTATTATGCATAAATAATTTTGCTTGGTATTTATCATTGTATTTTTCGTTAATTAATTTAGCTAAATAATGCATTACAACTATTCCACCGCATTTTACATTAAATGGTGGAGTATAAATTATAATGTTTATTTTATTATTTATGATATGTCGATTATTTTTACCGTTAGTGTGGTAGTAATATAGAATTTCACATTCAGTTATTTCACTGTTATCTTTAAAGTATCTATTTTTGTAATATTCATAATCAAAATTATTATAATATCTATAAAAACTTTTTTTGTCGAAAAAAGTATAGTTTTTAATATATTTATTATTATATTTTAATAAATCTTCAAAATTATTAATTTTTCTAAAAAAATAATGACTATAAATTAATTCTGTATCTATGTTATTTTCATCAAAAGTATAATCTTCTTTAACTATAAAATTATTTTTAAAATAATTTTCATTATCACCGTCTTGATATTTTTTCATTAATTTGTATTTTTCAATATTTGAACATTCTACATTAGTATCTTTATGAAAGTTTACGTAAAAATTATTATCATTATCAAACTCTGGATATGCTTCGTAGAATTGTTTTTCGCATATTAATCTTCCTTCACGTATACCATTGTCTTCATAGTGTTTCATTAACCGATACTTACTATGTAAACCGGCTTTAGAAAGGTCGTTATAAAAATGATAGTAAAATTTAATATCAAAATTTGAAAATGTTCCATAGAAATTTTCATTGCATATTAATCTTTCTTCACGTATACCATTATCTTTATAGTGTTTCATTAATTGATAATTATTAAAACCGACTTTAGAAAGGTCGTCATAAAAGTTTACGTAAAAATTATTATCAAACTCTGGATATGCTTCGTAGAATTGTCTTTCGCATATTAATCTTCCTTCACGTATACCATTGTCTTCATAGTGTTTCATTAATTGATAATTATTAAAACCGACTTTAGAAAGGTCGTCATAAAAGTTTACGTAAAAATTTACATCAAAGTCTGGATATACTTCATAGAATTGTTTTTCACACGTTAATCTTCCTTCGTGTTTTCCATAGTTGTCATAGTGAAATTTAAGTTCTTCATCAGTAAAGTTGTACTTCGTAATATCTTCATGAAAAAATCTGTAAAAATCGCAGTTAAATTCTCCCCCCATATTATAAATATTTATTTTATTTTTATTTAAATATATATTTTTAAGATGTTTACATTTTTTTCCCAAATATTTATGTCATTAATAGAAATTTTCAGTTGTATCTCTTTATGCATGTGTTGAATTTATTGGTAATTTTTTCTCTGATAATTTCTTCTTCAATATTACCGTATGCAATTCCTGCAATATCTGTAATATTCTTATATTTCATGTATTTGTAAAGTCCTGTTTTTTGATACCACTGATTTTTAGATGTATTTTCTAAAGGATATACTATACAAACGCACCTACACAATATAGAAATTATTTGTAAAAAAGTTACTGGATCATAACTATAAAAAATTTCACATCTTTCATTAATTTATTGTATTATTATATATTATAGTATATAATGATAAATATTCTTGTTACGGGTGGAAATGGAAATATATCTAAAATGATTAAAAAAAATCTTTCAGATACATATAATATAGTGTGTTTATCAAGACAAGACTTGAATGTTTTGTGTTTAAAAGATATTGAAAGTTATTTAAAAAATAAAACTTTTGATATACTTGTCCATACTGCTATTTTAGGTGGTCGAAGAACCAAAGAAGAAAATGGTGATGTTACTCATAATAATTTAATAATGTTAGAAAACTTACTGTTTTTTGCAGATAGATTTAAAATGATTATTAACTTTGATTCGGCGGCAATTTACGATAGAACTACTGATATTTTGAATAGAAGTGAAGAAGAAATATTTACTGTTCCTATGGACTTTTATGGTTTTTCTAAATACGTTATTTACCAAAGGTCTTTGGCTTATAATCATTTTTACAATTTTCGAATATTTAATATTTTTCATGAAAATGAAGAACCTAATAGGTTTATAAAATCTTGTTTTTTAGCTAAAAAAAATGATACGACGGTCACTATATTTGAAGACAAATTTTTTGACTTTGTTTATGAAGATGATTTCATCAAAGTAGTTGAATTTTATTTTAAAAATATAACAAATCTATCAATATTGGATAAAACTATTAATATATGTTATAAAGAAAAATATAAATTATCTGATATTGCAAAAATTATTTTGGAAAATGATAATAAAATAAATATATTAAAATCAGAAAGTCATTTCAATTATTCAGGAAACGGTAAAAAAATAGAAGATTTAAATTTAAATTTAGATGGACTACAAGTAAGTTTACAAAAATATAATAATCGTTTTTCATTTTAGTTAATTTAAATAATAAAATAATAAAGATAATTACTGTAGTATTGTTATAGTATTCATTATCTTATTATTGCTCATGAGAGAAAAAGAGCTTGAGTTGAAGTTACAAACAATTTATTTATGTATATCTATTTTTTCGAGTTTTTGTGTTATAAATAATTTTTATCTTGTCGCTTGTTCTAATGTTGTTGGTTGCATGTGTTTTGTTGATCTTTTTATAGTTAAAAAAAAAGACATGATATTACATCATCTATTTGTGTTGTCCATGTTGCATTATATGAATACCCATCCAGAATTTGAAAATAGAAATAAAGTAGTGTCTATTATACTTAGTACTGAAATTTCTACTATTTTTTTGATAATAAATAACTTATTGAATAGGTACAACATTGAAAACTACAAAAATTCAACTAAAATGGTTGTTTCTAGTTTGAATAGATTATTTTTTGTTTCTACATTTATGTATTATCGTGTTTATAAATATTATTATTTTTTAATTTCTGATAAGATAATACAAAGCAATTTCGTAAGGTATTCTAGAGGTAAAGTTCAATTGTTTGAAATATATATTGGTGTATACGGACTATTTATTTTGAATTTATATTGGACATTATTTATATTGATCAAGTTAAAGAAAAGCATAAAAGGTTGCAATGAAACAAAAAATATGTAATGACCCATGACAACATAAATGTTTGTTTGAACACCATTCTTGACTTGAAAAATGATTACTAAAATAAAATGATATTGCGATTGCGGAGAGAATAAGTAAATAACTGAGTTTGAATTTATAAAAAAGTGTGTATAGAATAAAGGAACAGATTACTATTTTTGCAATTATTGCGTCTAGTTTATGAATTTTGGAATGTTTAATTGGATTTTTCCAAAAGAGTTGAGAGAAAATAATAGTTGCTATAAGTGACGTTGCCAAGAAATATTCGATTTTGTTTGTGGGTTGAGGTAATCTTGTTTTCGTTTTGTATAGGAAAAAAAACATGGAAATTATTAATAATAAATTCGTACAACATAGATATTTGTGATTACTGTTTTTCTGGGGGTTTTGGTTCTTTTTTTTCAGTTGTTTTGTTTTATGTTTTTTGTTTTTTTGCTTTGTTTTTTTCATTTTGTAATAGTGTTATTTTATAATCAAGTTAATGTTTTATATTATTTATTTTTATTTTTTCTATTTTGTAGTGTAATTAAAATCCAATACTGTCGTCATCATCGTCAAACTCGGTACCATCGTTGTCATCATCTGTGTCGGTTTGAATATCAATTAGATCAGGAATGTCATCGTCGTTGCCAATACATTGACAAATTATTCTTTCTGTATAATTTTCATTTGTAATTACTTTATAATTACCACAACATCTACAATTAAGTGCTTGAAATTGACGATTGGCTCCGTCATCTTCATTAAATGTCCAAAATACCCATTGTTGATCTGTATTTTCGTCTCCAAAATACAAATCATATGGATTTGCTCTAGAAATTGTTGAATATTTGAATAAGTCATGAATTCTTCTTTTTTTATATTTGATAAAAGTTATTGTTTCCCATGCTTTTATATCATAAAAACAATAACTTTTTACTTCATTTAATAAATCAAATGATAGATTTAATTTATTGATGTGTAATTGTTTTGAAAGAGAGTTGGAGCTTAGCATTTTGATATTATGTTATGTATTAATTTGTTAGTAGTTGATTACTTTTTATTTGTTAAAAAGTAATCAATTTTTTTTTCCACCTTTGGGAAAGGTGGAGCCAAATCCTTTGGTTTAACCTTTTTTAAAGGTTAATTTGCTCCACTTTTTTGAAAAGTGGATGGATTAAAAATTCAATATTTTTATGTAAACTCATA